>ERZ1034807.63-NODE-63-length-20327-cov-18.956590_pt1 | contig 20327 bp, 34 predicted proteins | sample MGYA00520648_ERZ1034807 | MGnify/ENA primary metagenome ERZ1034807 (study PRJEB33766, sample SAMN09781684) | gut metagenome | biome: gut microbiome | host: Homo sapiens | place: Madagascar | study: EMG produced TPA metagenomics assembly of the PRJNA485056 data set...
AATCGATTCCATCATCGTGCGGCATTTTTGCTTTTGTGGTATATGTCGTTACATTTCCCATAAACAATCCGTAGTCTGATTTTGGCTTGTAAAGCGCCGGTTCTAAAAACAGGCAGTGTTTCTTTATCCAGTCAGAGTTCACGAGAATCTTGGTTTCCTTATTAGCTGTCGTGTACTTTGTCTCGATAACCGTGCGGCATTTACCTTTAATCATTTTTTCTATATTGTCCGCAATTCTTCCTCCGGCCTGGTTCGACTCGAAGCGTACCTTGTGCGGCTGGTGTCGAATAAGAATGTCAGCAGTCTTACGGTCCAATGTTGCATAATCCGTATTGTCATCGAAAACGACGTCCGGAATGTAGAAATCTTCTCCGAACTGGTACGCAATCGGCAATGACTCATAGTCCGTACCTTTGTCCTTGGTATCGCATACTCCCCAGATTGCATCTGGATCCCTATTCGGCATGATCGTGAATTCATTCTGTTTCTCCGGTACTTGATCCTTATTAAGATAAAATCTTCTAAGTTCATCCGGTGGGAGCAGCAATCCTTCTCTCTCAACCGGCTTTTGCTGAAATAGACAGTTGAACGAAATCTCATCCATAGTCTCTTTCATATCTAAGAAATATTTAGTCGAGAACCCGTTCACGGCGAATTGGAAGTTACTCTCTCCATCCTCATTCAGCGCCGGGATTGCAATGAATCTCGCCCTCGGATTCCCGGCATACAGCTGTTGAAGTTTTCCAATCGGATCGTGAACCGACCATCTCGTAGCAATATAGAATTCTTTGCATCCGTCCAACCGTCGAGACCGAAGGTCGTTTGTCACCTTAGTCCATAGCGTTTCAAGTCTCGATTTATTCAGTGCTTCTTCAATACCGGAAACAAGGTCATCGGCCGTCAGAAACCGGTTGCAACGTGTCGCACCCGTCAAGGAACCGTCAATAGATCTAAACGTCCATGTTTTAAATCGACCGTTTCTCTCCAGGTTGACGGTCGTTTCTTTGGCATTGGTACCTTGAACCTTTATAGTAGGAAACAATTCATGCCACGCATACTCAACCGGGTCATTGATAATTTCCAACACTCCATCATAAAGCGACCGTGTCAAAATACTACTATGCGCAGATGACAGGTTAAAATCATTCGGATACCATCCACCTACCAGTGAAAGGAAGAAGCCCTCAAGAGTAGATTTTCCACAGCCCGGCGGAACACTCAAGCAGAAAATGTCCAGTTCGTCATCCATCATGTCTTGCAGTGATTGAATGATATTGTGCTTAAGGAACACTTCACGCCGTGGCTCGTAGAATCTTTCTTTCGGTATTCTGTACCGTTCGAGATATAAAAGTCCGCTGTCCACCTGTTGGTGCTTTGCCTCGAACATTAGGGCTTTATAATACATATCGTTAAAAGCTCCGCTGCCCGTTTTCCCGGCCATATAGTCCGCCATTTGATGTGTGTATTTGCTGACTTTCATGGCGTATTTTTTTACCTGCTTATCGTCAAAAGACAGATCTTTCTTCATATTCAGTAACAGATCGAGGCTGTCCTTTTGATTCTGAAGCAACGTCATATCTGACTTCAGAAGATTTCCAAATGTCTTCTTGTACCATTCAAAATTTTTTCGTCCCATAAAAAAAGAGCCACGCCTCCTCTATCGGAAGTCATGGCTCTCATATGGCACTCTTGACTTTACTTATTTAACCAATCATTCTCTAAATAACAAAATCCACAAGTCGTAGCACCCGTTAAAATTATCCACCCGATCCAGAATATCCAAGTCCATGATATTGTCATTCTTTTTATCGTATTTTCGATATCTGAACCGTCAAAAAACTTCGACTCGTCCGATATGGCCCCATCTCGCAGATCCGTATAAATAGTTCCCACCGATTCAACCGGGGTCCCATAATACTTAAACCTTACGCGAGAAGATTTCTTTATTGTATCTATATATCGGGCCACCGGGGTCTGGATTTTATTGTAGTCCATTTCAATTCCAAGGAAGCTGATTCGGTTACTATGAATGCTTTCGCTTCCAACATGGTCCCATGTCCAGTACACCTCAGTGCGGGTATGTTTATGCCCCTCACTATCGGTTGTTGTCACCGTCCTAGTATGACGGTTGTAATGCTCTTCATCTTTTTCCGCATACAAATATTCTCCACCTATCTCTGGATATGTCACCGGATCTATCGCTTCCAAGGTTCCATATACGAACGCATTCCCCACAGAGGTCTCCATTCCATACCGAAACTGTTCAGTGTCAGTGATTTGTAGCGCTGAATAATACTCAGAATTTTTTTGTATTTGATAAGCATCAATCCGTCCGGCAATCACAAAGCCCAGGATCATCATCACCGCAACGATTGTGACGCTGGCGAGAATTTCACGTTTGGTTATTTCCATATTTACATCATCCTTAAACTAAAAAAGGAATTTTTAATTCCAAATGCTGCATCTGAAAATCTACTTTTGACAAAAAGCCGGCTTTTTTTAATGCAAGTATCGAATGTTGGACACGCTCTTCTGGGTTTCTTTCGCAAAATCTTTCAACATACCTATCATCCAAAATGACTTTTTGACAATTTGGACATTGAGAAACTATAACTCCATGCACAACAATACAGTCTCTATAATCTTCACGGAAATAGAATTTCCCGATAATTTTACATGACTCATGTGTGCATTTTTTCTTAAATATTCGCATACTATTCTCCAAATAAATTAGTCGGTGCATCTACCGGTGCTCCATAATCAAGGCGCTGATATTCCAGCACTTCATATCCTGTCCAATCGAGGAACATTCTCGCCGGGAAACTCTTTACATATCGGTTGTAGCCTCCCACCGTCTTGTTATATGCGGACCTGTACTGAGAAATCAAATTCTCTGTTGTTGATAATTCGGTCATCAGCTGCTTATAGTTCTCATTGCTCTTTAGTTCTGGATACGCTTCTGCAACCGCTGTAATCGCCGTTGTTACATTCTCAATATCGGAAGCATTGCTTCGTCCATCCACAATCGCTTGTAACACTTCCGCCTCGTGCTTATCATATTGCTTCACGGTGTCCACAAGGTTCGGCAGTAAGTCAATTCGGCGTTTTTCCTGCACCCGAATATCTGATTCAGCCGTTTCTACCGCCTGTTCCAATGTAATGGCTTTGTTCCTGCTGCTCTGAACCATAAACACTGCCATAATTCCTAAAACAATCACGCATACCACCACAAGCACAACATTTTTCCAACTGTTTTTCATCTTATTCCTCCACTTTTTCAATTACTATTTTCGTTTCTACTACATTTACTTCTGCGTAGTCTGATAATAAATTCAGTGTATTACTTTCAAGATCAACTGCCGCATATCTAAACGTAGTATTACGAACAATATACTTTGAGTTTTCAGACAGTTTCATATAAAGATGTCCATCAAGTTGAAAGCATTCTCCTCCACGAACTTGAGCAATGTTTTTCTTTCTGGCATCGTCAGTCACTTCGATTTTCATAAATATCTCCTTTCAAATCCAGTTTTCGGCAACCTTTTATAAATAATAATCGAGTGCTCCTCCAATTTTCCTCGATTAGCACTCGATTATAAACTCCTTCTTGCAGTTACTTCCCTTGCACTTATAGGGCATATGCTGAATTTTCGTGTCTGGAAGAACTCGTACTGCTTTCTTTCCACACCACGGGCAAACAGCCCACCGGCTTCCGTCTGCGAACGTCTTCACAGCAGCAATGCCGTCAAATCCCTCTTCCGGTTGATTCATACAGCGCCGGAACGCATCAAACTCTATACTGTTTATCACCTGGGACATCTTCATTTCGATACTCCTTCATTAGAATTGCAGTAAATCAAGAGATGTTCTGCAATCTGACGCAACTTTTCTTTGCTACGCATGTTAATTCATGTATCCCTTATTGCATCGTGACTGCCAGTGGCCTTATCTTTTCTTGCTGCCCTATTTAATGTCGATTTCCGAACCATTTCAATAAGCCACACCGCAATTTTTATCGGCTCTTCTGGCATTACATCCTTAGGATCTGCGATTTCTGCATTTCAAGGAACACACTTCAAATTCTCCCACATATGACGGTCAAATAATTCAAGCGCTTCGCCCGTTGTATTCTTCTTTAGTTCTTCTAAGCCTTTTATAATATCAACTTCTATCATTTTTAATGAATCACCACTCATCCAATATAATATATCCTATGCAAAATCCTATCAGGAAAAGTGCTATGTGCAAAGAAACTACCATTGATCCATACTCCCTTCCCTAAACTCAACCGTCACTCCGGTCTCCTCTTCGCACTGTTTAACCATACCATCTACATCGCCATCATACGCCTGCCATATCTTCTGCGATTCCAGAAATGCCCGGTTGATCCGTTCATACCCAAAACCATATGTCCGATGTAGAGCAATTGCCATCGCTGCATAGATCTGTGGAGTTATCCGGTCTGCTGCCTTGTTGAGGTTGTCGACCTGGTTCTTTTTCGCAAGTAACTTAACCGAATTTATTAGCCTGTTATTTTTTCCCATATTACCCCTTTATCTCTGTGAAAGTAGTCATATCGTAATTTTCTCTGATGTGATCCACACATTCCTGCATCCGCTCCTGAATATATTCGTCCTTCATGATATTCGGATGACTGTACCAGTCACAACTACCCTTCGCCCCGTTCTTTTTATACTTCTGATAGTCAAAGAACATAATAAATAATGGTATTCTCGTGAAATTCTTTGTCTTATATCTGAGCCACATGTTCCATATTTTGAGCATCTTCTATCCCCTCCCATTCCTCACATGTGTCATCTAAGCATGTAAAATCTGCCCGATGCTCAGAGTCTCCATTAAAACAAACTCCATTAAACGTTTCATACCATTTACATGTACTGCAATATTTTTTCATAATTCCGGTGTGCGGAGTCGAACCACCAAGCTTTACCTGTTAAAGCACCGGAGCCAAATCGTCAATTTAATTATAAAGAGAAGGAAAACCAACCGGTCACGGCAAGTAACCGGCAAAACCATGTGGCAGATTCGCTCTGCCTTAACAGCAAACAGCTACATGGTGAAAGGATGTCACATGAATCATGCTACACCATGGACCATCAGGGACTTGAACCCCGGGTCTCCCCGTTATGAGCGGGGTGCTCTAACCAACTGAGCTAATGGTCCTGAGTAAAAGGGACAGCTTGCAGCCTATCCCTCATACTGTTGCAGTTCTTAACCACCAGCTGCAACAAAGGCTCTCTGCGTTTATCTGCCGACCGCAGGGAATGAGGATGATGAGTCTCGAACCCACACTCTTACGATTAAAAGTCGTGCGCTTTCCCAATTAAGCTACATCCCCATAGGAACAGGCGATTAAGCCTGTCCAACTGTAATGCATTCGTATCTTTTGGAATTGATCGTGTTCTCCATCGCCTCAACCAGATTGTAGCCAAGGTTCTGCAGAATCTGTTTGAACACGGTAACTGACTGTCCGCTTGCAAGCTGCACTCCCTTACGGTTATGGTCTGCATGGAACACATCGTGTCTACTGTCCACATTCCAGAAGATTATGTTCGGAATGACATAACCGGCTTTATGGAACTTATTTGCCATCTTGTCATAGAAAGACCACTCACGATTTCCACAATGATCGATTTCCATATCAGAAATAACAACGATTGCTTTCGGCATCTCTTCCTGTGGTATATTGTTCTTTTCAGCGATTGCAAGAACTTTCTCGAAAGCCGCTTTGAGGTCGGTATTGTTATCCCAATGTGCTCTGTTTACATTATCGATCTTCTGTCTGAGTGTTTCCCCTCTCAGAATAACCGTTTCCGGTCTGTCAGAGAATGTCATAAACAGATTGTGATATGCACCGGCATTTCTCTCTGCAAAATAGATTGCAAGTCCGATTGATGTAGCCAAAGGTCTGCCATACATAGAACCAGACACATCCGCCATAACTAAAGCGTTTGTTCCTTTTTCCACATAATCCGGCAACGCTTTCCACTGCGCTTCGAGTGCATTGCTACTCTCTCTTCCGTAAAGAATCTTCTCAACAATATCGTAAGGGAACAGTGTTGAAGCATTGATCTTTACCTCTCCCTTTTCAGCCTTGTTGATAAACTCTCCAAATCTCTCAGAATCATGTTTCATAAATGCCTTGCGGTAAATCATCATCGCACGGCTCGGAACTTCCGGATATTTGATTTCATCCCATCTTCCGGCGGACATAAGGCTTTCAACGACCCCAATCTGTTTTCTCATACTACGGACAATTCTCTTGAAATTGTAGACCGGATAGCCTAATTTCTGCGCCGTAAGGATGCCGAGTTTTCTTGTGGTGGGGCTGCTTGCATCTGCGGTCTTAATCCACTTTGCAAGTAAAGAAATTGCATTTCCTGCATTGAGATTCTGTAAATCTTCCTCAAACTGTTTCTTCATTGCCGCCCACATATCATCCTCCAACGGAGTGCTGATAAGTTCATACAAATCATCATATCTTCCAAACACACCAACCAGATCAAGGTTTGGTCTGAGTGCTTCCGGGTGTTTCTCTGCCATGTAACGAATAATGGTTCTAAAAGTCTTTCTCTCTCCAAGACCGCCACGAATATCTCTTGCATAGAACGCAATCTTTGTAGCAAAGAGTTTGTCCTGTGCGTATGCTTCCGCAAACAGAGTAGCAATTCTGTTCTCGTCAGCCTCTCTCAGCGATCCGATTGTACCAAACAGATCAAGTCTGGCATCGCCGGTCGTGCTCAACGCCACCGCTCCATTTTCTGTTCTTGTGAATTTTCCATTTTCTCTCATCGCTTCTGCAAAATTCATACTTTTTCTCTCTTTCCAGGACTCACATTTACGGAATTGAACCGTTTCACATTGCGTTTCGGAATACATTGTTTTAACCATTGAGATTGCTGTATGAGTCCCTATAGTTTCATGACACTGATGGGTTTATGATTCAGTCATATCCAATTATTTGCTGTAAGTGTCACATAATAGCGAGGGGTGGACTCGAACCACCGACAAGCAACGGGTGCCTGAATGATTGCTGCTATGGTCACGACACATGACCACTTATTCAGAGTTGCTGCTCTAACCGACTGAGCTACCTCGCTAAAGCTGGCATAGCCGGATTCGAACCGGCGACATCTTGCTTAACAGGCAAGCGTTCTGACCGCTGGACTATATGCCAATGAATTGCAGGAGTGGGATTTGAACCCACGACCTTCGGGGAATGAACCCGACGAGCTGCCAACTGCTCTATCCCGCTTTGTGCGCATCCCGTTTTAATCACACATGTCTTCCCTTTTATCATCCAAGTTCCATAAGTATATTCGTGCACAAACATACTCCAAGGCTCTCAAAACGGGCATTGTCAATCTCTCTGAGGCGTTGCGCGTACCTCAGTTCATCTGGGCGCTACCCAGCCTGCCTCGGAATGGAAGGATTCGAACCCCCGTCCACTCGGGATCTGTCCCGAATACTCTCGCCTACGAGCTGCATTCCGTATACTGTTATTACCAACTTGTAAGAAAATTTTACAGGTTCAACTATTCGGAAATTCCGAACAGTTAAATAGCGAGTAATGGAATTGAACCATTCACCTGTCAGCTGTATTATCGCGCGCTTCTGACCGCTCTTCCCAATGAGCTAACTCGCTTCAACCGGTATCTGCCGGTTAGCAATATGTTTGTTCGTGCTATGCCCTGCACTATGCGGTTTTTAAGAATCATATCGTTTTACCGCCAATCTACACGCTGCTCTTTTACCCTCAAGCAGTAGTCGGGATTACATGGGCGAGGATTTGCACCTCGCTGCTGAAGGGGAAACAGCCCGACCTATTTGTCGCCATGTAAATGGGGTTACATTATGGTAAAGAAAAGACGTGGCGGTCTTCCCGCCAATTCCACCCGAAGTTTCTGGCGCTTCTTTAATCAGCTCTCGTTAGGTGGCGGAGGCTCTAATCGCATGATATTAGAAGCCGACTAGGCTACCGGGAATCGAACCCGGGATACAGGAGTCAAAGTCCCGTGCCTTGCCGCTTGGCTATAGCCCAAAATTTATACAGGAATCGTCCGTATGCTTTTTACAAACGCCTTGGGGATCATTATATAAGATCTCGAAGCCCCATCGATGCAAAAAGTATCAGCGGACTTATCGAAGGTATATCCAAACAGTGTTTCAATATCTTCTGTGGTCCCATCTATATACTCAACATGTACCATGGTGTCAATCTACCTCCCCAGATTGCTATCAACGCCAACACGTATGTGCATTCCATGAACCAGAAGAAAAACAGTGACGCTTTATTGTCTGTGAAATCTGCTGTTCGCATATAACAGAAAATTATTACCATGAATGCAATGACAAACACGGTAGCTGTGATTCTAATTGCTTCCATTCTCGTCTCCTACAACTCGATCTGTAATACGCTCAGAGATTTCTTGAACCGGTAAGTCGATTCCATCCGGAATTTCATACAAGGCAGATGCAACGCTGCCGCAAAATGCTTCTCGAATGAGTCTATCAGACTTTAATATCTCACACAGCTCTGCGATCTTATCTTTGTTACTCTTTGGCGTGGAATCCATCGTGATTAGTTCTGAGTATGGGAGATCTTCGATCCACTCCCGGAACTGCTGCCACTCATCAAGCTTATGTCCGGCACGGGCATGATAGATGTTCCGAAGCACTGCATAATTCAGCATGACCGTTCGCTTCTGATTGTAGGACGTAGGGAGAAGCTGGATCATCTGCCACCAGTAAGCTTTATCTTTAGTTTTGACATAACGCTGACGATAATAATTAAGAACCTTGACAACGATATTTATTGCATCATCCGATCCACAACGAACATTTCCTTCAAAATAGGCATCCATCGGATTATCGTTATATACTGTTTGCAACTTATCAGTAGAAAAATCCCCTATCGTAAACTCTTTCTCAGCAATCTTATGCATCGTACTACAGCTGTTCGTGACCGTACCAACCTTATACGTGTCAAATTCTTTCCACCAATACAATGGTGCTGTGATATCGACCATGACCGGAAGAAAACGCATGAACTTTGAATGATCCGTCCCTGCCTTAATCAGACGTTTCATGAGATCCAGATCATTCTCACCGATTCTCATATGCCCCGGCCAGAATTGACTGTCGCTTTTGCCCCAGCTGTTCATAGGATTGCGTGTCCCTCTGATTGTTGACTGCCACTGTTCCGGTGACGGTGTGACGGTATTTTCAAGTTTAATCATGTTAATTACCTTCCTTGCCTGCGGCATATGATTTCAGACCAAAAATGATAGTGTCTAAAATCAACGATGCAACAATCATTGCTTTGCACCAACTAGGAAATTGAAGTTGACAAAGCATATATAAAACGATGGCATTTGTAAGCATTTAATACTCCACTCCCTTAGCATATTTCCGTTTATCTTCCTCGCGAGCAAGTTCACAGCACACCCAATCCTCTGGGGTGTGTCTTTCGTTCGTCCAGCTTGTTTTTCCATCTGGGAACGTTTCATAATTGAATAATTTTGCATTTGGATTCACTCGTTTGAAATGTCTTCTTTTGGGATTTTCGTTGCCGTTGTTTCGAACCAATACAGGTGTGTCCACCGGAACATTTTCCCAATCAATCCCTGGCTCCTTGTATTCAGAATCAAGCCAATCCTTAAAAGCAGTACGACAGTTGAAGTTGACTGGTTTGTAAAATTTGCAGTCAAAACATGATATGTCTCTACACCCGCAAATCTTTCCATCTGCTGTAATAGCTAATGTTGTGTGCTCCAATGCGAGATCCATAATTTCTTTTGCAAATTTCTCCCGATTAAGCATTGCAACCATCCTTTCTGCCATATTGCTCATTTCTTCCATTCACGAAATATAAGTGGCGCCGAAATCATCTATTGGCGATGTTTCAATCATTCCATCTTTTGATCCGATAGTCCTGACTGAATTTATAGACTGCCAGTATCTCTCGCATTCCGTAATTGTGTTGATATGGTGGTCGTAATTCTCATTGTAGCCATCGGTACATGTCAGTTCTCCGGCACATCTCATGCAGTATTCACATTCCTTGCATTTTTCCACAGTCATTCCCTCACGATCTTGCACTTGAGTAGTCTCTCGGCTTCCTCGATGGAAATCTCCGGGCGAGGTTTCTTAATTACCTTTATGTCAATATTGCCTCATGTCCTTTTTTATCAGTTCCCTAATGTACTCAGATATCGTCACGGAACTCCGATTCGCTTTTGTCTCTACATGTCTGCGCATATCTTCATTAAGCCGAAGCTTTAATGTTGTTGTTTTAGGATCAACCGATGTTCTCATGTTCTTCCTTCTTTCTTGGTCTTCCATCTGTTTCTTTAGGTGCTGTTAAAGCCTGGATTACTGACATTCCCTTATGATTGATTCTGTATAAAGCCGTTTCCAGTCCGATATTATATATTTCACACCATTCTTTTCTCGACTTTGTTTCACCATCAATTGTCCAGGTCCTTTTAATTTGCCTGTTCCATTCACATGAAGGTCTCCTGTTATTTGCCTGAACATATTTATCGGCCCACCTACAGTTGGATGGTTCATAATTTCCATTAGCATCTATTCTGTCTATGGAAAGATTATTCGCATATCCATTTTGAAGAGCCCACTCTATAAATGTATCTTGACTTTCCAGCCATTCCTCGCAAATTGATATTCCGCGTTTCCCATAGTTTTCATAATTCTCGTTGTTTTTATTATAACAGCGCTGAATCATGCCTCTTCTTATTCGCCTAAGTCTATCCAATTCTTCTGAATGTTCAAGCTTTGTCGGGCGCGAACAACATCCGCAACTCTTAACACTCCCATTGTTCCAGAATGCAGGTTTGACAATTTTTTTATTTCCGCAATCACATTTACATAAAAACATTCTTGAGCTTCTTGTTCCACCTCTAACAATTCCTTTCACAGTTAAGAAATTTTTCTTCTTCCCAATGTAGGAATCATCATATTTTATTGGTGGGACATAATGTTTTGTGCATTTAAAATTCTTTCTTCGCCCAAATATCTCTGGTCTAGCAGAAGTCATTATCTCGCTTCCACATGTGGTACAGCGCATTTTATAGAATGGGTTTTCGCTGTCCCATTCTATAGCTGATACCAAGTAATCACCAATAGTTTTTCCTAGAAGTTCGCACATTTGGGCTTTTTTATTTTTGGAAATTTTTTCAGCCTCTTCTTTTTGCTGATTCAATTTTCGCTTCTTTTGGCACGGACATGATTTGATAAGTTCACTCCACTTATTTTTGCCGCTTATTATAGTTCGGTAGATCTTTTCACCACACTCAGTACAAGTCAATTCCACAACTTTGCCTCGGATATTGGGATCATATGTGATATCCGTGATTTCATAGATACCGTTCATGGTTCCAATCTTTTTCCGATAACTGTTTAACATTTCTTTTGCTGTTTGCGCATTAATCCCGTTAGCAATCAGCTCTTCAAATGTATTCATATAACTCCTTCTGCTACTGTTAGTGTGGTACAAATTGAATCATTTTCGGCTGGTCGGACGAGCAACCCCGCCCTAACCCTGTGCACCTTCCAGACCCCTACCCGGCGGCCATCACGCCACCAGATCTGGGAACCCTGGAAGGAAACTGCTAAGCCATCACCAAATCACCGCCATAATACCCACTGATTAATTGTATCCCTATTGTTTGTCTAACTATTCGCGAAATGACTGTTTGACGAATAGTTGAAATCAATATGTGGTATGGCTCTATGTGCACATACACCATATTGTGGTTTTATAGCTATAATTGTCAGAATCTTTTTTATTCGTCAAGGTTAGGCAGCTGTGGGGCCTGTGTACTGCCTGGAAGGGCATGCCTTGAAGCAATGTCTGCCGCTGTCTGCTCCGCCACTAGAGCGCCTTGTGGGGCTTCTGTAGGCTGCCCCATGTTCCAGCCATGTCGACGGTTGAGCGCTCCCAGGATTGCGACCGGTGCTCTTTTACCTCCAGAGATTAACATACCACTAAGGGTTTCTTCGTTATTGTCTGATAACTTTTTATACAAATCTAACCCCGATTGGCCTGCCTCCTGGATCCCCTCGGCGTACCCTCCGTTGCCTTTGCCGCCCCAGTAGGATATTAAATCCTTAGAAATCGTGGTAAGGAAACAGAACCCATTTATTGATACCTCTTTATCGTAATCATAACAAAGGGATATATAATAATCTGCCACCCTATGGAGTTTATTTAAATCATAGGAGTTATTGTTAGTGATGCCACCATACATGAGGTTGCTATTATCGTCGTACGGTTCGCGTTTTAATTTCTGTGTATTTTTGAATACGTTTTGACCGATAAAACGAAGCGCTGCGGACCACTTATTTTGACCGGCTTTTTCCATGTCCTCAACGCCACGATCCCGGATAAACTCATCCAGGCACTCGTGAATCTCGCTTAAATACACTTCCATCCCGTCCTCGGTACGCTCTGTCAATGCGCTCATGCTCTCAGCTCCTCTCCAACCCGTTTAAATCTCGCAGCGATCCGCCTTTCGGCAGTAGTCGCAATCTTGCCAGCTGGTGCAGTCCTCCTGGATGCATTCCCCGCCGCTCTCGGCACATTTGCCGAATTTATTATAAATACACTTAAATTTGCACTCATCCATCACTATCACGCCTTTGTAAAAATAAAAAAAGAGCTATACACAGCTCCTTGTGTCTGGGTTTTTTACGAGGTGACCTCAACCAGGGGAAGGGCTGTTATAGCTCTACAACATGCGATTAACTGTATGCGGTTTTTGTCTGTGCCATTACGATACCACAAGCACTATGATTTTGTCAACACCAATTTTTTAAAACTCTTGTGGTTGTGGTTTTTTAAAAAATACTAAAGGCTGATAGTTACTATCTCCCCGATAGGTATTAAATACCACCAGGAAAAGACTAAAAGAATAAAAGAATACCAGAAACAAAAGAAACATGTACTTCGTACATGCAAAGAAAAGCGTGACGCTAACGTGACGCTAACGTGACGCGTCACGTGACGCATTTTGAGGGGTTGAGCAATCACGGGAACCCTTGTAAAATAAGGCTTTGTAAAAATCGTGGGCAGGATTGTATACAATTTTTGAACCCTTTTTGGGACCTTCCAGCACCCTAAAATCACCCCGTAACGTAGAAACAATGATTCACTGTTGATTTTTCGTTGCTTAACAAAAATATTTTGTTGTTGACTTCCCCGGGAGCCGTCAAAAATGCCCGTTTTGGGTGTTGACATCTTGTGACATCCCCGCCCATTTTGTGACAATAGCAAAATGCCCGGAGAGATCCCCTGGGCATAAAGTTTATAAAATCTTAATAGAAAATTTATGAAATCTTCCGTCCTCGTACCAATCAAGGGCGGCTTTTCCGCCGGGAATACTAATGTCACACACGGACATGTTGTAATAAATATTGACTAATCCTCCCATATTTTTAAAGTGATATACCGCACTCCGTCGCCATCATATGCACGGAACTGTGGTTCCTTGTCTCCTGCTAATACCTCGTTGATGTCGTATTGCATGCCCCACGGGGATTCTACAGCCAGGCCGCCCATAGCGGTTTCATAAACTTCCCAGCCTTTGGGATTTTCTGGGAGTGATACAATAAGCTCATCAGAAGCAACCGCGGTTACTTCCTCACATCCATATGTATATTTCACTCTCTGTTCTGCTGACAAACAACCATAATTCCTGTAGATCTTAAATTTCTTCATATTCGTATCCCCCTTAAAACCTATCGTTAATGTTAACAGACGGCCATCTTCCGCCGCATTCCATGCCGCTTTCCAGCTCATAGAAATATACAAGTCCGGTTCCGCGATCATATACACGTTTGATCTTTACAAGCTCGCCCGTGCGCTTACAGCCTATTTCCCGGGTCACTCGGTAACCGTCAAGCATTGGATCCTCTGACAGCCATTTCACGGCATCCAGGAACGCCTCGACGCTAACCCCAGCGTTTTCGTGCCAGTTCTGGAAGACCTTACTCTCGCCGGACCGAACACGCTTCTCTATCTTTTCATACTTCCATGCCATTTCACACATGCTGTTTTCCTCCTGTCGTTTTCTCTTCTTGACAGTTATTATTATACATTATTAAACTATGCTTGTCAACGCTTTATTAAACTATTCTTTACTTATTTTTTCAAGTTCCTTTTTTGTACAATATAGAACAAATTCAGACAAGCTCATGCTTTTTAATGTTGCTGCCGCTTTTATTTTCTCTTTTGTGCCTTTTGGAGCCATTACGGTGATGCGATCATAATTATCTTTCTGATACTGTGCAATATAAGACAGTTCTTTTTCTTTCTCTTTAAAAGCCATATCAAACACTCTCTTTCTATTTTATAGTTTAATCCAATATTATCATATTAAACTATGCTTGTCAATTATCAATACAATGCTTGTGTTTTTCCGTATCAATTATTTTGCAAATTATTAAACTATGCCATTGACATGCTTATTAAACTATGCTATTATAAAGCCATCAAAGCAACACGGAAGGAGAAACAAAGATGAAAGAGATAGAGCAGACAATAACGACTCTTGAAATTTCGGAGATGCTGAACATGAGGCACGGAAACATCTTAAGAAAGTTGGAAGGTCGGGAATTAAAAGGAAAGCATGTCAACGGAATAATTGATATTTTAACTCAACACCATTTGGAGTCGAGTGAATATTTTATAAAATCCGTTTACAAGGATTCCAGCGGAAAAGAAAGCACCTGTTACAAAGTCACCCGCCTCGGCTGCGATTTCCTGGCAAACAAATTTAACGGTGAAAAAGGAATCATTTTCACCGCCAAATATGTGAAGCGCTTCCACGAGATGGAAGAAGCCATAAAAGCCAAGGAACGCGCCACCATCCCGGAGTCACCGAACCCGGAAGCGGGTAAGCGAAAAATCCCCATGACAAAGTGGTTCTTTTCCAATAACTGGAAAATTGACGCGATCATGGCAAATTTTGGGTGGAGCCGGAAATACCTTTACCACAAGATCTTGGTGGAGCTCTCGGACCTGTACAATCTCCGAGATGTGGAACTTGCCTATAAAGAGTTCCACGGGTATCGGCCGGAATACAAGCTCGATCTGCTGGATTTTGACGAACGCCTGGCGAACACGGCAACACACTATTTAAATTATTTATTAGTTGAGGAGGCATAGAATTATGAACGAATTTGCAAAGATGATTTATGAAAAATGGGCCGAGGATCACGCAGAAAGCGCCTTATATTTCGACACCGGCGCGGAGCTGGTGAAGCGGATCGAGGGGACGCTATCGCTTGATCTCGCAGACGAATTTTATACCCTGTTTTGTGACAGCTGTAAAGAGGTCGAGTCGAACGCATTCCGGGAGGGCTTCGAGTACGCGTGCAAATGCCTGTCCAATGGCAAAATTGAGTTTAGCAAATAATTTTAGGAGGCAATAATTGTGAAACGTAAAACCTACAATAATGTATTAAAAGCCGCAAAATTAATACAGAAAAAGGGATATTCTGAAAAGGAATCCTTAGAAATCGCAGTGCAAAAATTTGATGAGTTAGAGCAATTACACAATGGAATGAATGTGGAATGGCTTATTGGAAAAATGATCAACAAATAAAAACATCCGCCGGATCCGATCCGGCGGCACCACCGCCAGAAAGAAGGAAAGATTATGAAAAAAGCATTATTAGGATTTTTAGCAGGAATGGCACTCACAGCGGCAGCGTTCGGCACATACGCCCATTTTAACATGGTCAACATGTCCCAGGTTGTGGACATCCAGACCACAGACAGCGGCGCTATGATCGTGACGGAGGACGGTACCGGGTACTATTGGGAGCGGTAAAGAAAAAGACGGGGATCATCTCCCCGCCTCTCGCTCCATGCGTTCCGCTATGGCCCGTTTGATATATCCGTTGATAGTTTCCCCGGCTGCCTCAGCAGCAGCAGCTAAAACGTTATAATCGGATTTTTTGAGGTCCAGCGGGACGCGTTTTAAATTGCCTTTTGCATATTTTATAGTTGCTCTTTTTTGGGCTTCTGTACTTGCCATTTTGCACCTCGCTTTTTCTTTTGATTATAGCATATTATGGCATAAACGTACATATATAATATTGTACAAAAAAGTGTCATAAACGTACGTTTATATTTGTACAGTATTACATATTGATATTAACGTACGTTTATATTATAATGACATCATCAGAAAGAGATAAACACCAGCACTCCCAGGGTGAAAGGGAAGAAAGAAGGAATTAGAATGATGAGCTTTATAGCTATTATGTGCGTGTTTGTGGGCGGCTATGGCGTCCGCTGGCTTTGTGAAGTAATGCAGGAAGTAAAATAGATAATTTTTTTCGGTGACGCTTTAGGCGTGGGCGGTTCAGTCCGCCGCCCGGATTTTCTGGATCATATCCAGAATGAAACACTATAAAAGAGCCGGTTGCACCGCTACCAACGAACACAACCGGCGCCCCTATACGAAAGGAGCTATTTTATTATGGCAAAAAACAACAAAAATGTAAAGCACTACGAAGTTATTGAGGATAACGGCGGCGGTTTAATGCTGTACGTGTTCGATGATGATGGGAACGTTGAATATGCTCATGGTTACGAGGGTAGCGGCTGCCTTCTCCATGACATCGAAGCAATAGGGCACGGCGCAGACCCAGCACGCGATTGGGACGGAAACGAAGAAGACCCACAGGGATACTATGACAGTATAACATCATTCGAATACGGCTGGGAAGTCGTAGCAGACAACGATGGGCTCTATCCTGAGAAAATGGGAAATTCCGCGCTGATCGAGTTTAGAATTGAGCGCGAATGATCGAAAACATCACAACAAAGAGGGTAGCCATATATACCAGGGTCAGCACCTTAGACCAAGCCGAAAACGGCTATTCTCTCGAAGCGCAAGAAAAGGTCCTTAGAAACTGGTGCACAGAACGAGGATATGAAGTATATTTTCTGTATTCCGATCGCGGTATATCTGCGAAAGATATTAGTCATCGCCCGGAAATGGTTCATTTACTTGAGGATGCTAAAAATCACAAGTTTGACATGATCCTTTTCTGGGCACTAAGCCGCTTTACGCGTAGCGTGCAAGATCTGTATGCAGTCATGGGGAAACTCCAGAAATGGGACATTGATATGGTGTCATATACAGAGGCATTTGACACATCTAACCCAATGGGGCGCGCTATGGTCGGCATTATGGGAATATTCGCCCAGCTTGAACGCGAGTTAACCGGCGAACGTGTGGCCGCTGCCATGTTAGCACGCGCGGAGCAAGGCAAACGCACATGTTCCGAAGTTCTCGGTTATGATCTGGCCGGAAAGGATTCATTTACTATCAACCAGAAAGAAGCCGAATATGTGCGTTTTTGTTTTGATCATTACATCAAAACAAAGAATCTCACCCGTGTGTCTGAAGAGGCTAAACGCTTAGGATACAGGGGCAAACGCGGAAAAGCTCCGACCGCTTGGAGTATTCAAAAGATTTTAATGAGTCCAATTTATTGCGGTTTCAACTCTTTCGCAGGGAAGCTATATGCAGGAGACTATGAACCAATTATTGATATCAAAACTTATAGTTTAACGCAAGCGCTATTGATACAGCACGGCAAAAAATCAATAGATAGCAAACGCTTAGAAGCTCTCCAATTGTTTTCTGACTCAGCATCTCGGTGACATTGTCACCATCCCGCTTGCTTGGTGGCACATTTTCAGCGGTTCGATTCCGCTGGCGGGATTTCTGGGTGTTTTCCGTTTTCCTTCCAGGATCCCCGCAAGGGGGGGCATAACAAAACGGCGTTGACTGGGAACCGATAAAGCCAGGACAGGCCCGGAGGCGGACCGGCAGAACAACCGCCATTATTTAATGACTCGCCCGGGCGTAATGCCTGGGTTTAGTGCTATGGTGGAGTGATCCACGTAGAGAGTTTATAAGGAGGTGCAGGAAATGAATAGATCTATGGCACGATCAGAGGCAGAGACAGCCTATAGAATCTTACAATGGACTAAAAGACACCACGACAGCGCCATTTATATGCATGTGCATGGACGTCTTGAGGGCATCGCTGCAGCGTTGGGGATCTCATACGCCCGTTTTGATGACGTGGACGAGCTATATAAAAGCATCATAGAGCATCTGGACAGCGTCGAAATGGAGGGAAACACGCCGGTATAATGCGCCCTTTTCCGGGGCGCTGCTGCCCTATGTAGCGCTTGACATCCTCCGCCGTGCGTGGTACGCTACAAATAATTACAAGCTTTTAAAAGGCTTTTGCTGCGGTTTCCTGCGTGCAGGTGGAAAGATCTACACGTGATACATTAAAGCCGTTTTGCGTGGCGTTTAAAGCTTATATGTAAATGATCGCATGATAACATGGCGGCTTCGGTGCGGTGATGTTAACTGTATCGGGTCTATTAAGATCACCCTGGGAGTTGGAAGAAATTTGAGGAAAATTTGAGAATGAAAATTTTTCGAATCCTGAAAATGGAATTTCTGCTCAAAAATCGGGACCCCGGGGGGTATCAAAAATTTTCCGATTAGTCGCTGCGGAAGAAAAAAATTTTAAAGTTGAGGAAAACGCATGATAGAAAGCTTCAATCACTACACACTTAACACCGGAGATTCCCGCCGGTCACATCCTCGCGAAGTCGATAAGAACATGTATCTTGTTCTTAAGGGCTTTATCCGGGATTCTCAGAAGAAAGAGTTCGTGGATCTGTTTGACGGTGTCCAGTTTAAGCTTACCATGACGGAGCGCCGCTCCTATGTGTGTACTCTTTTCAAGACGATAAAGGGACAGCCCACCCCATTTCTGATCACATTCGGATGCTGTGACAAGGAAGATTATTCCTATATGCTTGAACAGCTCCAGAACTTTTATGAGCAATTCAACCATGAAAAGCCGAAGGTCATTCCGAGTTTGCCGTTTGTCGCTGATGTGATTATGCCTGCTGCCCTATTTTGCATGAAGGAGCTTGAGTGGACCGGAGACTTCTGCCGATGCATGGGCTGGGCGGTACTCAGCCCGGAGAGCATCCGACCGTGACTGGATCCGCGAGAAATCTGGCTCGGATTTTCGGCAAGGATTTTTCAGAAATTGAAAAACGGATTTTCTCCTATAAAACAGACACCCCCGGGGGTATCGAATTTTTTCCGATTTGTCCCCAGGCGGTTCAGCATTGACGTTTATTCAGTTATGTGCTAATATAAAACATACATTTCAGAATTTTTAATCTGGTTTTGCGGATGCACGCAGGGGTGATCCGAATTCCTTCAATAATGCGGATTTTATTATTGAAACTATTTTCCCTGCAAATGCAGAAACAAGACAAACAGATGTGAGAAAAGCCTCCGTATTATGCGGAGGCTTCTTTTGTTAAGTACGCCCAACGGCGCACGATACAACAATGGGGCAGGATTTTAATAAATCCCACCCCAACTATTGATAAAACCAACTTTTCAATTATCTTTTATTCATATCCGTTCATAATTGCATTCATCTGCTGATGATACTCTTCTGCCTGCTCTGGAGATAAATCATATTCTACACGGAAAAGCACTTTCTTATATGAATACACATACTGGTTCAGTGCCAAAAATCCAAAGCTCGGATCATTCATGCTATTTAAATAATCTGTTCTCTTCTTGCAATCCTCTTCAGTTGCGAATGTTTCAAGCGTGCCACCGCAAAGATATTGTCCAACCTGTGCCACACGAGCATCTGAAAAATCGGCTTTGCTGATATAATATCCAGGTCTTCCCAGTTTTCCGTTAGGATCAGTAGAAGAATCGAATGCATCAATACCGGTTAAATTTGAGCTCTTTGCCTTCAGTTCATTTAAAAGAGCTGTTGCGGATGGAACCTCACCTTTCTTTTTGATTCTCGCACCATCTGTACCAACGCTGCAACCATCCGGTGTCGTGGTATCGTGTAACATATAGCCATCATTACCGAAATAATATTGAACTCCGTTAATTTCCTGCCACTTGTTAGTCGGATAGCTTCCATCATCATTCTGATACCACCAGCCTACACTATCCTGCTTCCATTCTGCGGCGTACGTTGGAAAAGTTAAAGCTGTCATCAACGCTAATGTAGCGGCTACCAATCTCATTTTTTTCATAGAAATTGCCCCCTTTATTTTTATATTTTTAATATATCACGATGGTTGCAAGATTACAATAAATGAGCTAAGATTTCTCTCTAATTTTTCACTAAAAGCCACAAAAAGCAGAGATTTTTCTCTGCCCCATTGTCTGAATAATCAGAACTGTTTTAAA
>ERZ1034807.66-NODE-66-length-19143-cov-9.666702_pt1 | contig 19143 bp, 25 predicted proteins | sample MGYA00520648_ERZ1034807 | MGnify/ENA primary metagenome ERZ1034807 (study PRJEB33766, sample SAMN09781684) | gut metagenome | biome: gut microbiome | host: Homo sapiens | place: Madagascar | study: EMG produced TPA metagenomics assembly of the PRJNA485056 data set...
GTCATTGACAACTGCTTAGTTTCGTGGCATATTATTTATAGCAACGCGCGCTGCATCTAACCACGACTCTTTGAAGGACGTTCAATGACTTACGTACTCAAGGTATCCGATTGCGATTCTTTTGTCGAGTCATTTGTTGTTGACCCGCACTACGGTGATAAATTCGTGCATGTATTCTACATTGACAAACCTGAAATGGCACTCACTTTTGATGACATAAATGAAGCTATACTTTATGTCGTGTTCATCATAGAAAACGTGCCCATTACAGACTTCACGGCAGAATCCATTGGCATCTACGAAGTCCAAACCTACTACAAGGAACTCTAACCATGCCCTACATCGTCGGAAACTCAGAAGGCTACTTCGCAGGTCAAAAAGACGGAAAGTCAACCTTCACTAAGCACAAGCAGTTCGCATTCGAGCTGAAACAGTACGACACCGCAGTAAAGGTAGCCAAAATTCTCCAACAGATGCGCAGACACCGAGTCAACATCTACGAGAAGGCAACAAATCCGTACACCTACCAACCACTCTACATATTGACTAATCAAACCGTGAGAAAGGAGGATTATGGACAAGACGATTCGTAACAGGGTAGGCCGACGCATTTTTGTGACACATTGTGTCGGCGTGATGTTCGACGATAACAATGACATGCACGACGTTGCATATGACATCGTTGGTAACATCACATCCCCAAAGCGTGCAACCAACATCGTCAAGAAGCGGATGAACATTGACCGCGTGTTGGTAAAGCAAGTTAGTGTCACATCCAAGTTCTATTCCATGCCCGCACAGAAGTTCATCGAGAACGCCGACAAGGTAACTGACTAAAAGGAGAAGCATCATGTCCGATTCCATCATCAAGGCCGAGTCCGACTACATTGCCCACGTCGAGGACGATAACGCCCTCAACATTCCCAGCGGCTACATCTGCACCGTTGACCGCTCCACCCGCGATGGCGTAATCACCGTCGCCAACGCCCTTTCCGACGCGCAGTCCCTCGCGGACTTCGGTGAGAAGCCGTTCACGCTCGTTGACGTCATCACCACTCCTGGCGTGCGCAACCGCACTGGCGAGGTCTGCACCAACACGTATCTCGTCACCAAGGATGACGGCATCCTCATGTCTCAGTCCGACGGCATCAAGCGTTCCGTGCAGCAGATTGTCGGCCTGTTTGACGGTGACTTCGGTGACGGTCTCAAGGTCTCCGTTTCCAGCAAGCAGCTCAAGAGCGGCAATACCATCAAGACCCTTCACTTCTACACCGACTAGAAGCTAACGAGTTCATTAGTTCCAATGGCGCGGATGTCAACTTGGCGTCCGCGCTATTTGTCTAAGGAGGATAGAAATGACTCTCACAGCCTTGTGCGAAAGGTTTATTGACAAGAACAGCAAAATTTCAGTAATTGAACTTAAAGATGACTTCACTTTAGAAACTTTGTTTGACAATGAACCAATTTGGCACCTTGAGTTCTCAAAGTGGGACTTGTATTCGGTCAAGTACATTGACGTGGCATCTTATACCCTGCGTGTCTACGTCACTACTCCCAACGACGGCTACAAGAAGTGTGATTACTGATGCCAGTGAAGTATGGCTCCACAGCCTATTACGCTAAGCTCGCACGCAAACGCGCCAACAACGCGATTCGTGCGCTAAACAGAATCGCGTCAGACCCAATGGCGGCGACCAACGAGCGTGCGACGGCACGCAGACTCGAGTCCGAGTTGAAGCGCCAATACAAGGCAACGTTCAAGAACCAGGGCGTTACCGAGAGCGGAAAGAGGAAGGTCGCGTCGCAAGCGGACATCGAACAGGCAACGGCACGCATCAACTCGCTTGCCAACACGTCGAAGATTGCACGTGGACGAAACGGCGCAAAGAACCTGTTCACTCAAGACCAAATCAACATGGCAACCAGACGAGGCATGGACACCGCCACAAACCCGTCCATGTACACGAAGGCTCAAGTGAAAGCCTTCTACCGCGCAACTCAGAAGATATGGCAGAACCCAAACGGTTTGACAGATCAGTCCAAGATTAACAAGAAAATCATGGTGTATTTTGGAACAGATGACCTCGCAGTAGCAATGGAGCTGGCGTTGTCAACTCCAGGAGCGCAGAAGGCTCTGAGATTGCAGGAACTAGCGGACACTGACAAGTCCAAGTGGACGGATGAGCAACGCAAGTTCTACGAGCGTGCGATGTCTGAGGACACATCCGACGACAAGCAGGGAAGTCCTCCAGAGCAGATATACGTATATCAGTTCGACCCTGAACTGACTTACGAGCAGAACGTTCAATTGGCGACGCAGAAAGGATGATTGTAGGTGAAGAGAACTCAGTACGTAATATGCGCGACTTACGACACCGAGACATGCAACATAGGTCACGGAAACCAGACTCGCGCGTATCCGATTCTCTTCATCGACAACGACTTGCGCGACAAAGACATGCGCTACTACGAACCCGACAAGGATGACAAAGTCACCTTCTACAGGCACGAGCATGAGTACATCGGAAAGCTTGAGCAGTACATAGCCTGGGGACAGGTCATCGGAAAGGTTCCGATAGTGTGTGCATACAACCTCATGTTCGACCTGCAACCAATAATATGGCTGCTCAACAACGAGTACAAGATAACCGCAAACGCTCAGAGTTCGACGAACGCTTACACGGTTGACCTGGTTGACGAGGAAACGGACAGAACCGTGCTGCGCTTCTGGGACACGTTCCACCTTGAGCTGCGAGGACTCAAGGCTATGGGCGAGACGTGCGGGCTTGGCAAGGCTAGCGGCGATTGGGATTACTCGCTTATCAGAACACCAGAGACGTCGCTCACGGACTTGGAGCTGTTCTACGCCAAGCGGGATGTACAGGTGATACCAGCCTATCTCAGGTACTTGCTACATGCTAACGAGTGGATGAAGCCCGAGGAGCTTGGAAGCCGCGTTTTGACAAAGACATCAATCGTGAGACAGATGGCAAGGCACGACATAGCCCCTATATGCATAGGAAAGAAGAACGGCAAGAGGCTTCACATGGACAAGGCGTTCAACGAGCTGTGCATGGCGCAACTGCCAAAAACCTACGACTCGTACGCGGTTCGCAAGGGCTGCTTTCGCGGCGGGTTCACGTTCACCGCTGCAAGGTACGCGAACGTCGTTCTGAGGAACGTGGCCTCTCTCGATGTGACTTCGATGCACCACACTTTCATCAACGGTCGTTACATTCCGCTTGACTTCAACATGGCATCACCAGAGCAGCTTGAGGTAGCTTTCAGGCACGTCACGTCAAAGACCAGGCAGCAGGTCCTTGACAACTACGCCAAACCTTTCGACTACGCATTTCACGCACGAATCCAGTTCACAAATGTGCGACTCAGGAAGGGTACGTGCTTTGACTATTGGGGAATAGCGCTTGAGTCAAGCGCCAAGTTCAAGAAAGTTCTCATGCCAGGAAGCGACATCGGAAATGACCCTCGCAACGCGGTTCAGGAGACGGCTACTAGAATGGAGGGTTGGCATGACAGTTACGTAAACGCCACGTTTGCCCTCGGAAAGCTGTATGAGGCCGACTCCGTCACGATGCACCTAAACGAGGTCGAGCTGTGGTGCTTCAATCAGGTGTACGAATATGACTCCCACAAGGTCATATTCGGCGAAATGTCAATGAACTGGAAGCTACCGCCTGACTACGTGACCATGCAGAGCAACATTCTGTTTGAAACCAAGAATGCCGCTAAGTTCATCAACAACCACTATGAGGAGGGAAAGCCATATGAGTACGACATACCACAGACCATACCACAGGGAATCGCCGAAATGCTCAGGAAGGGAACATGCTCGCACCAGTTCTTTGAGGCATACTACACGTCAACTGTCAAGGGTATGTTTAATGGCATCTACGGAACACAGGCCCAAGACGTGTACAAGCCGTCTTACAAGTGCGAGGGAGGCGAGCTTGTGATTGACAAGACAACGGTAACAACGCGAGACAACTGGGAGGAGCGGCAGCCGAAGAGCTGCAAGGTGCTGTACACATACGGAATGAGAATCGTTGCGGGTTCGCGTATGCATCTTGTGATAGCGATGGAGCTGCTGCACGAGGCGCTTGGAAACAGGGTTCGGGTATGCGGAGGCGATACGGACTCAATGAAGGTAAGTTGCGACGATGACGTGTCCGATGACATGCTGACGGCAGCCCTTGAGCCAATAGCGAAGGCGGCGAGAGACGCAATCGGCAAGTGCATGTCTAGGCTGCGCGAGCAGCACCCAGACAAGGCGTCCAAGCTGACGGGCATAGGCTCTTTCGATGTGGAGGGCGCGGGTTCTGGCACTCGCTGGGACTACCACATGGAGGCATGGAACAAGGCGCGCGTCTCCGAGAGCGGCGGTCGCTCCCACATCACGTGCGCGGGACTGTCGCGCCCAGACGGCGCGTTCACAATCGAGGACTTCATAGACGCGTTGCTCGCTGCTGGATATGACGTGAAAAGGGTGTTCAGGAATGTTCTCGGCTACAACGTCACTGTCACGAATCCTATCTCCCACGCGCTTGAGGGATACCACCCGAAGGCGGAGGATGTATACGACGGAGAGGTCACGGATTATCTCGGAAACAAGGCGCATGTTGTCTCGCATGAGAGCTGTGCGCTGTATGAGAGTGACCGCGTTATCGGAGAGACAGAGAAGCCGACTAACGCAATGTCCGTTCGTTACCTACAGTCAAAGTACGGCAGGGAAATCCCCACATCTGCTCGCTTTCTGCAAGTCGCAATGCGAGAAGGCACCGTTACTGAGTGCTACGTGCAGGAGCACACCGAATACGGTTTCGAGAAGACAATGAGTGGTGTTGTGAAATGAACAACGCGATTTGGATTGCGATAATGGCGGCGAATGCTGCTAACTCAGCTGCGTTAAGCTCATGTTCCAACGCATCTGACATATCAGGCGTAACATGTCTGATTATATTTATAGTTGTTGTACTGTTTGTCCTGCTGTTTTGGATTCTGTTCGAGATATTTGATATATGATTTCAATGGCTGACAACACGATATGGTCGTGCAAGGCGTATGCGGCAAGGGCCTGGAATATGAAAAGGAGTGTGGACAACAAAGAATGGCTGAATTCTACGACTGGCAGAAGACGCTTTCCTACGACGCGGACGTGACCATGGTAGTCGGCACGCGAGGTGTCGGAAAGACGTTCGGCCTGAGGACGCAGTTCATACGCGACTGGAAGAAGGACGGCAGCAGGTTCGTAGAGGTGTGCCGATACAAGAACGAGTTGTTTAACGTGTCTAACGGTTACTTCAACCGAGTCGGCGAACAGGCGGAGTTCAAGGATATCATTTTCAAGACAGATTCGAGATACGCCTACGTAGCATACAAGGACGCCAAGACTGCCACAGACAAGCCCGACTGGAAGATAATAGGCTACTTTGTAGCTCTGTCAGAAGGGCAACTATTAAAGAAGAAGACGTTCGACCACGTTCGTAGAATCGTCCTGGACGAGGCGATAATCGACCGTCGCGACAGGTACCACAACTACCTGCCGTCGGAGTTTACGGACCTCGCCAACCTGGTGGACACGGTATCGCGCGAGCGCAAGGATACCGAGTCCGTGCGGCCCAGGGTGTACCTTCTTGGAAACGCCCTATCTTTTGCCAACCCGTACTTCGCCAGGTACGGAGTAACATCCGATTTGAGCTACGGGTACAGGTGGTTCAACAACAAGACGTTTCTCCTTCATTATGTTTACACGCCCGAGTACTCAGAGGAGAAGCAGACTGGAACCGTGGCTGGTCGTATGCTTGCTGGAACCACGGAGGGCGACTCCATCGCCAACAACAGGTTCATGCTCGACTCCAACGAGTTCGTTGCGAGGAAGCCGTCAAGGGCCAAGTTCACGTTCGGAATCGTGTACAACGGAAACGAGTACGGCATTTGGGTAGACATGCGCGAGGGACGCTACTACGTGTCGAAGAAGATACCAAAGAACACCCTTCGCCCCATCTACTCGCTGTCTCGCGATGACGCCAGCGTGAACTACATGGCAGTAACTAGGGCGTCTACAATAATGCAGTCCCTAGAGAACATGTGGTACCTGGGACTGATTAGCTACGAGAGCGTAGATTTGAAGATGCATTTCGCAGACGTGCTCGCGATGTTCGGAATAAGGTGATGCGACAATGGCAACCCCAGACTACTACAAGGGAGACGGAGAGGTTACGTGCATGGACGCGCTGCGCTCGTGCGTGCATGGGTGGAAACCAGACCCTCTGTTCGCCTTCTGGTTCTGCAACGCGTTCAAGTACCTATGGAGGTTCAAGGGCAAGGACGGTCTAAAGGACCTATACAAGTGCAGGAACTACATTAACATGATGATTGACAGGGCTCAAGTGAGTGGTATACCCTATGGGCGCCGTGACACGGAATCGGTGGGCAAGTAGACAGGTGCGATGACACGCGGTGATGCGCGCGCATATGTCGGGGCTTGCTTAATCGCTCCCTTTTCGCTTGCGTTTCCGATGCTCGCGGCATATCATCTAGGTCATGGGTTCCCGTCCCTAAGACGGTGCGACCCATGGCCGCTTTTTTTGTGCAAGGGCAACGAAGAGAGGAGAAGCGCAATGGAAGACGAGGAGAAGCAGGTTCCCAATGGGGGTTCCGCCGAGAGTCCGACCGATGACGGTGCAACTGAGAGTGCAACCGAGTCTGGTGCAGGTGCGGCGCAACCCGACTATTCCATGCTCATGCAGATGATGCAGGAGATGCAAGCGAACCAGACCAGACTGGCTGGTCAGATTGCCAAGATTTCCGACGCGCAGTCCGCAATCATCGACGCTGGCGCCGTGATTCACGAGGACGGGAGCCGCAGGCCCGGGCTCGTTGACGATGCGCCAGCCGATGACGAGTTCGTGCCTATCGAGCGGCTCGACCTTTCCATCTAGCAAGGAGGTATCACACAATGGCAACCAACAACGCCACCATTCTCGACCGAATCTGGCTGTCTGGAACCAACGACTTCCAGCAGCGGATTCCGCAGCCCACGCAGCAGACGCTCAAGTCCACCATGGATGCTCTGTTCGACCCCATGAACAAGCAGTATTACAACCAGTTCGTGGACTCCCTCGTCATGCGCATCGGAATGACGTTCGTACACCAGCAGTCCTGGAAGAACAAGCTTGCCGCGTTCAAGGACTCCAAGATGATGTACGGCGCGACGGAGCAGGAGATTGCAACCAAGTGGGTCAAGGCACACGCGTACCGCGATGACGTAGAGGACGTCTTCAAGATTGCCCGCCCCGAGTCCGCGGTCTGGTACCACTCCCAGAACCGACGTGACCAGTACGCCATTACCGTTGACCGCCAGGAGCTCATGTCCGCGTTCACCAACGAGTACGGCCTCAACTCCTACGTGGCTAGCATTCTTCAGGCCCCCATCAACGCTGATGAATACGACGAGTACCGAATCATGCTCCAACTCCTCGCGTTCTATGAGAACACGTTCGGCTTCTACAAGCACCACCTCTCTGGCGTTCCGTCCGACGAGGCCACTGGCAAGGAGTTCCTCAAGGCGGTCAAGGCGTATACCCAGAAGCTTACGTTCCCGACCACGCAGTACAACGGCGTTCGCCTTCCCGACCTTCCCGTTTTCGCGCGACCCGATGAGCTGGTGCTGTTCGTCACCCCCGAGATTGCCGCCTCCGTCGACGTCGACACCCTGGCGCCGCTGTTCCACCTCGACAAGGCCGATATCTCCGCGCGTCAGATTGTCGTGGACGAGTTCCCGTTCAAGGACTCCACGTGCTGTGCCATCCTCACCACGCGCGACTTCTACCGTTGTCGCGACACCGTGTATCAGACCGACTCCATCTACAACCCCAAGACGCTCGGTACGAACTACTTCCTGAACCACTGGGGAATCTACTCCGTGTCCCCGTTCGTTCCCGCAATCATGTTCACCACCGACGCGGAGTCCGGCATCAGCGTTGTCACGCAGAGCGCCACTGGACTCGACCTCACGGTTGACAAGCAGCAGGCGGCGGCTGGCGACTTCGTGCAGCTCACCGCCAAGCTGACGGGCACGCTCGACAACGCCGACGGAACCGGCGTGGTCCTGGCCCCAGACGCGTGCACCTACTCCGTCACCGCCATGGACAAGGCTGGCACTGGCGCGGTCGCGATTCAGCTTCCGTCCACCACCTACGTCGACGAGTACGCGAGGCTGCACCTCTCCAAGTCCCTCAAGGCTGGAAACGTGCTCACCGTGACCGCCAAGTCCACCTACGTCAACCCGTCTTACGCGACCACCGCTCTGACCAAGGCCGTCACGGTCACCATCGCCTAGCACACAGGCATTCCCAGTTCGTAGGATTCGGGACGCGCGGGCTTTGCTCCCTTTCACCGCGCGTCCCGTCTCCATATACCACAGGAGGTGAGTTTGCAGTTGGACTTCCCGCACCTTCCAGACACTCAGTACCCATACCTCAGCAACGTCTCGAACCCTGGCTACGACAACAGGTTCGACTACCTGCGATGGGTTCCGAACACCAAGTTAAAGCTCTGCTCGGTTCGTTGGAACAGCGACTATTCCGACGTTGTTAAGTTCGACACCGACCAGCTGCGCGACGAGTGGTTCGACCAGCAGCCGACCGACCCATACTGCGAGGTAGTGCTAAACACGAACAAGCAGCTCGGCAGCGACAACAGCGTCAAGGTCCCCGTCCCGTACGACAGAGCCTCTCAGTTCAACTACTGTGTCGTGGACATCCCCATCGCGACGAGCGCGGACGCGCCACTCGACTACGAGTCCGAGCGCGGGTTTCACCGTTGGTTCTTCTTCGTGACCGACTTCGTTCAGGTGAATCCGTCCACCACGCTGCTTACCCTGTCGCTCGACGTGTGGACGCAGTACATCAACTCCGTGGGCATCACTTACATGGTGCTCGAGCGCGGCCACGCACCAGTAGCGGCAACCGACGTAGACTCTTACCTCGCCAACCCGATGGACAACAGCGAGCTGCTGCTCGCGCCAGACGAGAACTTCGGAAACGACACCGTGTCCCGTGGAGGCCGCTTCATACCGTTCGGCAGCGGCGAGAAGTGGCTGTGCATCGCCTCGGTATGCCCTCCCGACATGCTATCGCAGCTTGGTACTGTCACCGAGTACGGAACTGCGTCCTACTCCGATGCCGTGTTCTCAGACGAGGAAGGCTACCCGAACGACGCTATGCGCTGGGGTCATCAGTACCACGTAGACGGGTTCGGCTTCGGAAGCGGCCGCGACTACTCTGGCGTGACCACCGCAGTCGGGAACGTCGGCACCAGTGACGGCAGGATTCCGAACAACGTGAGCATGTACGCGGTTCCAGCGAGTGACGCGTTCTACGGTAACCTGCTGTCAGATTTCGTGAGGGTGTGCCCCACGTTCCTGAGAACGGTGAGGGCGTGCTTTGTCGTTGCGCGAGAAATGTTCGACGTCGGCATCCATCACGAGCTTGCGGGGCACCTTCTGTACGAGGTTCGAGGTACCTCTCGTGACCTTGGGGACGTGACGCTGACGAAGGACATGTTCGCGTATCCCGACGAGTACGCTGGCTTCGCCAAGCTCTACACGTACCCGTATGCGCAGCTTGAGGTAACGGACAACGAGGGCAAGTCCGCGACTGTCAGAATCGAGACCACGAGCGGAATACAAGCGCATACTGTCACAGCGCTTGCGTTCCCGTATCTAAATATGCGCATGTTCCTAACTGGCATCGGAGGCTCTGGAAGCGAGTCCTACCAGTGGCGCGACCTGAGCAGCGTGCATGACGAGCAGATGCGCAACTCCGACTGGTATAGGTTCTGCTATGACTTCGACATTCCGACCTTCGCCCTCTACATGGACGGCGCGACTTCGTGGCAGGTTCAGAACTGGAATCGTGCTCTTGGCAACGCGCGAAACTCTGCGCTGACTAACTACCACAACTCCGTTCGTCAGGCGAACAACGTCATGGCTAACGCGGTTGACGCTGCCAACACGGCACAGACGAACTCCAACAACTCCGCGAACAACGCATACACAAACGCTGTTAACTCCGCCAACACCGCTCAGACCAACACCAACAACGAGGCAAACACACTCGACAAGAACCACTCCAACACGAGGGCTTGCAGGACCGACGTGTGCGCTAACATAAACGCGACCAACTTAACCAACCAGTCATTGCGAAACACAAGACTTCTGCAACAGACGCAGTTCGCAAACAACCTCCAAGGCAACCAGACGAATCTAGCCAACTCGGTTTGCATCGAAAACAACGAGGTGACCAACAACAACTCAATCTCGACAAGCTTTGCGTCTGGCATGTCAAGCGTCGCGTCTGGAGCTGTGTCTGGTGCCGTAGGCGGTTCGATAGTTCCGGGTATCGGAACCGCGCTAGGCGCGGTGGCTGGCGGAGGCTCCGCGCTAATAGGCGCAATTGTAGGTCAATACAACGCAAGCATCACGGCCAACGCGAACACGACCATCGTAAACAACACGACGAACATGAACTCACAGGCAACCGCGTACACGCAAAGCTCCAACACCGCCAACGCAAACAACACGCGCACGACAAACTATGACATCGTCGGACATGACAACACGCTTCGCACCGACAACACCGCTAGAGAGAACGAGTGCGACGCGGCCAACACCTCGAACACGAGCGGCACCATGCGCACGAACGCGGCGAACACGCACAACACAAGCGTCACCAACGCTGGCAACACGAGAGACACCGCAATCGGCAACGCCGCGAACACGCGCAACAATGCGGTGTCGAACGCGGGCTGGACGCGCGACACCTCAGTGACTGCCGCGCAGGACGTGGCAAGGAACACACAACGCGACGCGATGGCTGGACTTCTAGACGCGCGCAACGACGCACCCGTGGAGCTGTGCCCCACCAGCGGCGACGCGACTTCCGAGTACATGCGAACCCGCGGCGTGCAGGTCAAGGTTCGCACGCAATCAAAGTCCGCGATACGCATGGCTGGCGACACGTTCGCGCGGTTCGGGTACGCACTCAACCAAATTTGGGACGTGGCTAAGTCGGGCCTCAAGCTGATGCGTCACTTCACGTACTGGAAGGCGAGCGACGTTTGGGTGTACAGTGTGTGCGAGACCAACGACACGCCCCAGAACGCGCTCGTTGCCATATTCGAGAAGGGCGTCACCGTGTGGGGTGACCCCAATGAGATTGGAATGGTGAATCCATATGACAACTGACGTTTACGACGTGGTTCCCAGCGGTCAGATTTTCGCCATCGCGACCAAGGAACCTGCAAGAGACCTGAACTGGCTTCTGTCACAGGACTCGTACCAAGGTCTTACCGATGACGAGATTCAGCAGATAATCGACTACAAAGCCGAGCAGGCTAGGAAGTCGGAGGAGGTCAAGGCGATGCGCGAGTCTTACGAGAAGACCATGCAGGAAAGCCTAGCCGCTTCTGCTACAATGGTGGAGGATAGCAGGAAGGTTCTCACGACCCTTCTTGCAACATCCACTAGCTATGATTCCGTTGCAGCCGAGAAGACTACTAACAAGCTTTTCAAACCAGAGGTGATTTAGTTGGGTCACAGGGGCGGTAAGAACAGGAACCGCAGCTTGTCTCAGGACTCACAGCCGTACATGTTCAAGTCGAAGGGCTACGGACGCGAGTACTGGCAGAGCGACGCCTACGCGAAGCGGCTGTACAACTACTACCGCAACGTCATGATGCAGATGGCGATGACGCGATTCCGTTGGGTGGGTCTTCCGAAGACCTGCAACGAGCGTTACTTGGAGTACACGCTTCTGACGCAGGGAGTCGCCACAATCGCGTTCCCAAGAAAGATGCGCGGAACGTTCTTCTCCACGCAGGCCGTTCTAAGCTCGCCGCCCAACGTGTACGACGATTGCACGCACTGGGAGTCGTTCGGAAACGACGGGTGGAGGTTCGACTGCGGCGTGGACAACGGCGTGCTAGTGTACGACAACTGCACCAGAATGCCAGTCATGGACGGCATCGACCTGTACGCAACCGAACTAGTCCACATCCGACAGACCAAGATGGTGAACAGGTTCCACCAGCAGATTCCTTGGGTGCTAATCGGTCCGCAGGAGAAGTTGTACGACATGCAGCAACTTGCAAAGCAGGTGGCTGGCGGCGAGCTTGCCGTGCTCGCGACCGATGACCTGCACGGAATCAAGACCACCGACGTGCTTCAGACAGGCGTGCCGTTCCTGGGCGAGCAGCTATCGCAGGACGAGCAGCAGGTGTGGAACAGGGTCTACACCATGCTTGGCATAGAGAACTCCCCGTTCAAGTCCGAGCGCCAGACAGAGGACGAGGTTCGCGCGCAGAAGTCACCCACCACTCTTGTAAAGATGGCGTCGCTCGAGGAGCGCAGACGTTCCGCCGAAAAGCTCAACAACAGGTTTGGAGCCTACCTGGATGAGGACATCAAGGTCGTGTGGCGCCAAGACAACGAGTCCGAGAACTGGAACCTGCAACGCAACATGAACTCGCAGCTCAAGCTTTTGAAGGGTTGATGCGTGATGATTGACACCGACTACGAGGACGAGTTCCACTCACCGCTTACAATCTCCCTCGGCGAGCTTGCCGAGGGAGGTTGGTTCGACCTCTCCTCTCCCGAGTGGGACTTTCCCAAGTACAGCGAGGAGCAGCACAAGCGGTTGTGTGACAAGATTCTGAACCACTACTACGAGCGCGACATCGGCATACTGCCCCCACTGGCGTGGAAGCGCAGGTTCCTTGGAAAGCTTAACGAAGTAATGCCAAAGTACATACCTATGTACCGCAAGCTCGACACAAGTCCCGAAATGCTCAACGCCACCGACGAATACTACAAGTCGCGCAACGTGTTCTCTGACTTTCCGCAGACGCAGCTCTCTGGCAACCAGGACTACGCGACCACGGGCACAGACCACCAGTACGAGCGCGTGCATGACGGCACCATAATCGACCTCGCCGAACGACTGCGGCAGTACGACGATGTCGATTTGATGATTGTGAACGAACTGGAACCGCTGTTTTCCTGTCTGTTCACCGTTAATATCAATGCGTGGTAGAAAGGAGAGGAAATTGAACGAGTTCTACATCATCGTGACCCCTATGGTAATGGCGTGCCTTGACCTTGTGTCTGGTTACCTGGCCGCAATGCACAACGGCGAGGTGAACAGCTCGGTCATGTTCGAGGGAATGTTCAAGAAGCTCAGCGAGGTGCTGGCAATCGTTGTTGCTAAGGCAACCGAGCTCGCAATCGCCGTCTTCGGCGCGGCCGAGCTTGGCATGAACCCTAGCATCCCGGTCTGCACGGCAGTTTGCATCTTCATCACCGTGTACGAGCTTGTGTCGGTCGTGGAGAACATCGGCAAGATGAATCCCGCAATCGGAGGTGCGCTTGTGCGCATCCTCGGAATCGACCCCAGCAAGGTCGGGCTTGACAAGGATGACGTAAAGTGATTTGGTATGGTCTTGCAATCGCTGTCCTGTTCATCGCATGGTGCATAGTGCATGGAGGTGACCTGTAGTGGGAATCATCAACCCCAACTCGCTGCTCTCGACCACGCCGACAATCCCGAAGTTCTATTGGGACGTCAAGTCGCAGGAACAGCGAATCAAGGTCATGTGCTGCCTGATACAGCAGCTCATAGATCAGTACGGAAGCACCGACTCTCAGATTTCCCAGAATACCGAGGCAATCAAGGAGCTTCAGGAGCTATTCGTCAAGTTCCAGGAGAGCGGCTTCGACGTGTACTACGAGCAGCAGGTGATTCAGTGGATTAGCGACAACATCGCAATCCTCTACCAGCAGCTCGCAAAGCAGGTGTACTTCGGCCTAACCTCAGACGGACACTTCTGCGCATACGTTCCCGACTCCTGGAACGACATCACGTTCGACACGGGAGTCGTCTACGGAACCGAGACGTACGGAAGGCTCATCCTCAGGTTCGACTCCGATGGCTCTGGAATTATTGACAACACACACTACGACGCGAGCGTGCTGACCGACACCATCGACGCGCGCCTCAAGTCGGCGGCTGGAAACGGCCTCAGCTACGAGAACGACCAGTTGAACGTTGACGCTGGCAACGGCCTTGCGGTAAACAAGCAGACGGGAATGCTCGAGGTTCCGATTGGCGCCAACCTGCGATACACCAGCAACGGAATCGACGTCCCAGAGGCCGACACCATCACGCACGGAGTGGTCAAGATTACGCACGAGATAACCAACGCCGACACGGAAGCAACGGCTCCAAGCCCGGAAGCCGTGTACAAGTTCGCTGAACCGTCAAAGTAAGGAGTATGCAGCATGGCAACAACCCAGTACATCGGCGCACGCTACGTACCGCTGTTCGCGGAGCCCATCGAGTGGGATAAGACCAAGCAGTACGAGCCGCTCACCATCGTGACCACCAACGGCAACTCGTACACGTCACGCCAGTTCGTGCCCACTGGCATCGAAATCACCAACGAAGCGTTCTGGGCACTGACTGGCAACTACAACGCGCAAATCGAGCAGTACCGCAAAGAGGTTGCCGCATACGACGCCCGCATCACGACCGCGCAGGGCACCGCCGATTCGGCAACGACTGCGGCAGCGGCTGCCAAGACCTCTGCCGACGCCGCAACCGCAGCGGTGGCCGCCGAGAAGAGCAGGGCCGAGGCCAAGGAGTCCGAGATTCAGTCGCTTGCCAAGACCAACGAGACCGACATCGCGCACCTCGACGCGCAGATGGCAGCCACCACGGGAAGCGAGCTGCTAACCAGAATCACCAACGAGACTGCTAACCGCACCAGCGAGGACGCCAAGTTGAACACGGCAATCGATGCGGAGGCCTCCGCGCGAGAGGCCGCAGACTCCTCGCTTGAGACATCGCTGACTGCGCTTGTAAACGGGAAGTTCCCCGTCACGTCAAGCGGTATCGAGGACGGTGCGATAACCTCGCCTAAGCTTGCGCAGTCCGCAATCGAATCCGTGCTTCAGGGCTTCACCGTGCACAGGTTCGACTCCTCCGACCCTAGCGCCGACAACAACGGCCTCGTCGTTCCGTCTAGCAACACCGTGCTCGCAGGCCTGTACATCGAGGAGCTTACGCTTCTGATTATCACGAGGTGCAGCGGGTCTGAAGATTGGCTCAGCAACTCCAACACAATCAAGCTGCCAGATTACGTTCCGTCCGTAACGTCCAACGTGAACTGCGGTGACTTCTCGTATATGGTGTGGTCTTCCTCGAACAACTTCATTAACTGGTCTTCAATGTTTCTCTATCCTAACGGATACCTGCGGCCCAAGAGCAACGTAACCTCGTCGCACGTGATGCCAGGCTCGGTAATCGTCTACCTTCGACCTTATATAAGCAACCCCGTCTCCACCAACGCAACATACTCCGACCTCGTAACCCAGAATGGAGTGATTTAGTTGTTCACCATTATGCAATGGTCTGACGCGCACGCAAAGACCAACAACGTGACCGCCACGCAGAACGTCATCGCGTCTGCCACGGTTGACGCGATTGTGAACTGCGGTGACTTGGTTGACCAATACTTCGAGTCTGGAATCGCCAACATCAACCTGTCCAAGACACTGTGTGTTGTCGGAAACCATGACGCAATACTTCAAGCAGGAACAACAGGTTCTAGCTACCAGTGGAGTATGCAGCCGACGCAGACGCAATTGCGCGACCGCTACATAGCCCCACTAGTTAAGAACCTTGGCGTAAGCTCGCCAGACGGCTCGACGTGGTGGAAGAAACTCGTCAACGGAATCATGCTCGTCGGAATCAACGACACGCTCATCAATAAGAGTCTCGTTGAGTCGCAACTCAACTGGTTCAAGTCGGTGCTTGCCGAATGCGTAGCGAATAACTACCCCGTAATTGTCATCAAGCACGCCCCGTCCAGATACACTCAACTGCTTGACTGCAACTTCACGTGCAGAAAGGCGTTTGAGAAAAAGAGTGCGGAAATCGAGGAATACGCAAGCGCTTATCCTCAGTGCGACGCTTGCGTAGGCGAACTTGTGACAACCGCAGCAAAGGTGCTGTGCGTCATTCATGGACATAACCACTACGACGCATTCGGCTACATTACAAAGGCGGATACGACTAAGATTCCAGTAATAGGCATCAACTCGACACAAGTTGACTCATGGGGAGACCTCGCGCGTTCCACAAACCCGCTTGACTCCGCGTCTATCGTAATGAACCAGATTGAGTACGATTCCGACGTTGACTCTCTTAGAGTGTACAGGCTCGGCGCAAACGGAAGCGCCCTAGGATGCTTCAGAAAGATGCTGGTTCACTCTTATAAAGACAACCGAACGGTAACGACATGCTCTAACAGAGGGTGATACGAATGACATTGCGCGGTATCGACATATCCTCGTACCAGCGCGGTCTTGACGTGTCCGTTCCCTCGGTGGACTTCTGCATCGTGAAGTCCACCGAGGGCACCTACCAGGTCCAGGACACGTGCGACCCGTGGGTGCAGAGATTGATTGAACTTGGCAGGCTGTGGGGATTCTATCACGTCATGTCAAGCGAGGACGGAACAAGGCAGGCAGACTTCTGCCTCGACAACTGCCTCAATTACTTTCGTCACGGCATCCACATACTAGACGTCGAGGGCATCAGCTCGAAGTACCCGAACAACCCTGGAATCGCGTACGACTTCTGCAAGCGCGTGATTGACAAGACTGGCGTAGTTCCGATTGTTTACATGAACTCGGCGTGCCTAAGGGGTGCCGACTGGACAAGGGTTCGCGACCTCGGCTGCGGGTTGTGGATTGCCAACTACTACAGGAGCGGGCTTAACTACGACTCGGCAGACCCCAGCTCCATGATGTCCGACCCGTCACCGTGGCCCTTCGCCGCCATGTGGCAGTTCTCGTCAACTGGAAGGGTCGAGGGTTGGGGAAAGAACGTCGACATGGACCTGTTCTTCGGAGACGCTGACGCCTGGAGGAAGTACGCGGGCGTGCAGGGTTCCGACCAAAACGACGGGGGTGATTCCGTGACGCTCGAAGGTGGGGGTTACAGGGTAACGATTGAGAGAAACGAGTAGAGGCCTATATATCTAGACCGACTCGTTAGAATCTGGAGCGGGCGGACTTTCGATTCCGAATCTCGGACGGAGTCCCGCCCGCGCGCTTATATGGCGCCTACGAACGTTTGTTCGTAAGAACGTTTGTTCTAATAAAACGTTTACTTAAATTTCTTATATAATACCCGTTAGGTGGCATATTGATCTATACATGTTGACGCGTCAACATTTATATAGATATATAGACGCGCGCCCGCGCGTGCATATGTATACGCGGGCGCGGTTTCCTAGAAATTTGAAGAAACTGTGAAGGCAAAAAAAGACGTTGCAGCTGCCGTTGCAATGTGCCATATTTGTATCAAGCAACGGCGCGGCGATTAAACGCGTTTCTAGTTGCTTTAGTTAGAACCTTAAAACAGAATACAGTAGCAAGCAGGGTTTTTATCTATTGTTAGTGAAACGAAAATGTTTCACGTGAAACGGAACGGAGATTACAAATGATTAACGTTCACAACTTTTGTAATACTTGCGTCAATGGAACAACTGTAAAGTTGTCGTTTTACGATATTGATAGCCACGACTTTATTGTAGACGTGGTATTCCACGACGCGAAAAAAGGTAGCTCAACACTCGGGGTTACTTTTGATTATGCAAGCATTGAATCGATTTACGTAAGTGCAGACGTTATCTGCTGCGAATGTTACGTCCTCAACGCTTAGGGGGTTTAAACATGAAAAACCGCATTGAATGCCGTAACGAAAAGTATGACCAAATCCGATTTACTTTCACCCGTCGCAGGGCAGACGGTAGAACCTTGTATATTGCCTCTGCCACGCCGTGCAGACTTGAAACGTGCGGCGGCTTGACTTTTGAGAAGTACGAACCGCGACTAGGGTACCGCGCCACGCTGCTAGAAGCCCCTAGAGCGTCCAGCAAGGCGCTAGCTCAAGCAAGGGTTGAGCTTTGGCGATTCGTGTATGACGTGCTTCACGTGCTATCGAACGAGGGCTTTGCGCCCGCATGTGATGATTCAGAGCTTGACAAGATGGTTGATGAAATCGCTGCTAACCTTGAATGTGAGGTGCTTTAAAATGTTTAAGCGGATAAGGAAGACTAACGCGTGGGTTGAGCACGAGGGTGCAACAGTGCGTTTGTTGAGCTATAACACGCTTTTATGCGAGGTGCACACGGATTCTAAACACGTGCTTTTAAGTCCCGCCGCGCGTTGCTCAAATACATCTATAAGACACTTGAGTGAGTTTCTTAGGGGCTTCAGAATCTCATACCTTGAAGTCAAGCCGTGTTTAATAGATTCATCGCATGAAACCGCAATCAAAACAGAAAACGGTTTCCTAGCTTATGTAAGCGATGATTTGCGCTTTAAGTTTAACGAAACGCAGCCGTTTTGTCTTCTGTGAGGTGATTTTACATGTGCACATACATTTATGAAATTCTTGTAGCGGTGAACGTAATTTGCGTGATTGTTTGCTCGCTCAAAATTAAGCAAAACCGAGAAGAGAATTTAGCTAAAATGAAGCTTCTGCGAAAACTCCATCGCGAACGTATTGAGTTGAAACGTGAGCGCGCTTTAACAGATGCAGCTGTAAAACGTGCGCGTACTTGCAAGTTTGAATGACGTTTGTTACAATCAAAGGCGTAGCGCGTCCGCGCTACATTACAGAAAAGGGGTTTATCATGCGCTCTATAAAGAAATCTATTGTTACAACCGAGGCCGACGTTTTCAAGATTGACATGGATACCATGGCTGTGGAGCACATCGCGACGCGCGAGTTTGTAGGCGGCCTCGGTGAACGTCTCGCGGTAAGCAGGTGCCGCCGCGAGTTTGGCAGCGACGCGATTGTGAAGTGTCACAATGTTTCGAACACTTATGTTATGAGTGGCGAGGACTTTATCAAGTATGCAACTATCGTTGATGATGATTGCGATAGTGATACGGTTGATGTTGAGGAGTAGTTAAAACTCTTATAAGGCTGTAACTAGCTTGCAATTTGGGCTGTGCGCTTTTCCGTTTCAATACGGGGCGCACAGCCCATT
>ERZ1034807.68-NODE-68-length-18951-cov-41.348116_pt1 | contig 18951 bp, 32 predicted proteins | sample MGYA00520648_ERZ1034807 | MGnify/ENA primary metagenome ERZ1034807 (study PRJEB33766, sample SAMN09781684) | gut metagenome | biome: gut microbiome | host: Homo sapiens | place: Madagascar | study: EMG produced TPA metagenomics assembly of the PRJNA485056 data set...
AGTTTCGCAAGGGCGAAGCCGACACTGCCTATTATAGTTTCGCAAGGGCGAAGCCCCCACCGTCTATTACACAACAAAGATAGAAAACATATTGAAAACCACAAAATGAAGGAAGAAAAAAATGACAGGAACGGCAGTTAATAATAGCCTACGCATAGGCACGGCAAGTATGGGAGTGTTCATCGGCGAAATCAGCACATTGCTTTGGGATATGCGGTGGCTGATGCTCCTCGCTGGAGTGCTGATTATCGTAGACTTGTGGCTCGGTGTTCACAAGTCTATCTCCAACAACGTTGACATCCGAGCAAGCCGCGCTCTGAGGCGGACAATGATGAAGATAGCCGACTACCTTTGTATCGTGATACTCGGGGCGGTGGTCGGCAAGGCTCTCGGAGAACCGCTCGGATGCTCCGCTATCGTAATCGCCGTGGTGCTTATGTCGATAGCGTGCTTGTGCGAGCTTGACAGCATCATCAGCAACTGGGGCGAAATCAAGGGAGTGAAAATAAACGTCTTCAAGATTATTCTCGGACTTGTAGGCTACAAGCGCAAGGAACTTGGAGAAGCGTTGAAAGGTACAATTACTAAAAAACGGAAGAAATGAAATATTTTACACTTAACGAGCTGACACGGAGCGATACCGCCGCAAAGAATAAGATAGACAACACACCGACCGCGGAAGCAGTGAAGAACTTGACTGTCCTTGTGGACAAGGTTCTCGACCCTTTGAGGGAGATGTACGGCAAGCCGATATACATCTCCAGCGGCTACCGATGCCCACGGCTGAACAAGGCTGTCGGAGGTGTCGCTGGCTCACAGCACAAGACAGGACAGGCAGCCGACATCAATCAGCGAAGCCGCGAGGAGAACGCGCGTGTCTTTAAACTGATTGAGGAGAACCTTGACTTCGACCAACTGCTGTGGGAGAACGGCGGTCAGTGGGTACACGTCAGTTTCCGTGCTGACGGCAAGAACCGAAGACAGGTGAAACGACTATGGAAGAAATGATTTATTAACCAGACAACGGAACGCGCTCTTTGACATACGGAATCACCGAAAAAAAACTACAAAATTTTCTTGAAATTATATCCAATATTTCGATGAAATTATATATCTTCTGATAAATCAGCAACCGAACACTCCGTAATGGAGATGTGCTTAAAAACGCTGGGGCGGTGATTCCGAATGTCGGAGTCGCCGCTCCTTTTGTCATAAACGTTTTTGAGAATGAGAGATGACGAGAAATGCAGATATGTCTGCGTGGTGATAGGCTGGGTGCTAATTGCCGTGCTTGCGGTGATGTGCATCAGATGCAAGTCGGTGCAGTATGTACCCGTTGAGACGGTTCGCACCGATACGTGCTACGTGAACAAGATACGCACTGACTCAGTGAACAAGATACGCACTGACTCAGTGTATGTGCGCGACTCGGTGGTCGTGGAGCGCGGCGGTGACACAATCAAGGTGACCTCTTGGCGGTGGCGCGAGCGGTACGTTACGCAGCACGACACCGTCTATCGGAGCAGAACGGACAGCGCCTATCGGAGCAGGACGGACAGCGTTGCCGTGCCTTACCCAGTGGAGCGGAAGCTGTCACGTTGGGAGAAGACGAAGCAGGACATCGGCGGCATAGCCATCGGTGCGTTCATCGCCGTTGTGTCGGCAGTCGTGATTTGGTTGGCGGTGAAGAAGATGCGGAAATAAAAAAGCCCCCGACTAAATAAAATATCACCACAACATCCTATTTAACACACGTTCCGTGCGGTGTCGGGAGCCAATATGCCTGAATCGCACGGACGTTTTGTGTCTTGTTAAAGATAAAGCGGATGTTGTGGTTCGGCAAAGGTAAGAAATTAAATAGGGAAATCAAATGAAAACAATCGAAATCTTTGCCGAGGCAGTGAAATTCGCCTCAGAAGCATCCGACATTCCGAGCGACAGGATATTGTCGGAGAGCCGCGACGCTGACGTTGTGGACGCAAGAATGCTCGTTATTCAGACGCTTTACGACATCGGACTATATCCACGGAGAATAGCCGAGATGTTCGGAATGACACCATCAAATGTGCGTCATCTGCTGACTGCTGACAACAGGAAAGCAACAAACAAAGTCTACGCAAATAACTTGCAAGCATTACGCAAGCACATAGCAAGCATCTTCTTTGACACCGAGTGATTCCGTGCGATATTTGTGATGCGGTTGATATTGACCGTAATTTAAATTCAAACCATTATGACAGCGGAAGAAATGTTGGCGATGAGAGGAGTCGCCAAGAACGCTTGGGGAGAAGAGGAGAGCCGCCCTTGCTACAAGAGAGGACATAGCGGACAACGAGCCACAGGCATCGCACTCGGTGCGGTAGGTGTGGGTCTTGCCATCCTCGGCATCCCATTGGCATTGGTTGCCGCAAAAGCATTCGCATCCAAGGCGGAGGCAGTGGCTAACGGCAACTCGCAGATGATTGGGGAAACCAACAACCTTGTACGCACTGTGGCGGCAGGGTTGCAGATGGAGTCACAGAACAGAGAGAACGCAATCCTTATGGAGCGCAAGGAACGTGTCGACAGCACTCCATCGGTGCAGAGCTACATCGACCTTGCAGTGGGAGCCGGAGCATACAGCGGTAGTTCGGCGAACTCGCAGGCGGCAGCCACAGCGGCAAACGTCTATGCGAACAATCCTGCGATGGAGAACTTCTCATTTGTGAGAACGATTCCTTATTCTCAACCTCAGCCGTGTTGCACACCGTGCTGCAACGGCTAACGGACTGCGGAGGGCGGCGGCACGTCTGCCGTCTTCCGCTATTTCGTATATGTTATGGGACTGTTCAGACGTAATATTGACCTTAAACGTATAGACGAGATGATTCCTACAAGCAAATTTGACTTGAAGATGCAATGCCTTTCCATAGCGAGGGGCGATGTGGACAAGGCTGTCAAACTATATGATTTTGTAGCAGGAGGGCTTGACATCCCAGATGTCACCGCACCGCCGCCGACAACGATGCAACAGGTGAAGAACATCGCCGGAAGCGTGTTCGGCTGGGTGAAGGAGAACAAGGACGGACTGCTTGAGGCATACAACGTGGTAAGGTCATTGCGCAACGGCAGTGTAGTGGAAACAGCGGCAGAGGCGGTTACCGACCTGCCGCCATTGGAATAGAGATATGGAAATAATGCAAATAACGATTCCGGTGTATGCGGAGAGCAAGGACGAGGCTGACGGAATGCGCAGCGCATGGGTGGACTTCTCCAACCAGTTGCGGTCAAAGGGATGTGTGGTCACTGCCGCCAAGACATCCGAGGCACTGAGGGCTTGGAACACCAACGCTCTTGTAAGAGCCGGAATACTCAAACATTACAAACGATGAACATAGTGCAAGCATTGAAGGCGATATTCGACCTTCTGAAGAAGAACTACGAGACAGTGTCGGCAAACAACAAATATCTTGAAAAGATATATGAAAGTCTGACAACGAATGACATATCGTTCACTGACACACCTGATGAAGGTGAAACGATTGACTGATTTCAGGTAACTTTAAAAATTGGATAGTTATGATTAATGTAACACCTATCGCAATTACCGCCACATCCCAGGAATATGCCTGTAGTGTGGTGGAGAATCTCTGCCAGGCATACTGCCTCGCTCAGAGCATTCAACCTCAGTCCGCAGTTTCCTACAGCATCGCATCACAGGAAACGATAAGCGGAACAACGTTTGTCACCGTACAGGCAACGGGGACGGTGACTTATCAGCCTCGCAACGGCAAGTGTTGCTGTAAGCCGCAAGTGAAGATGTTCACCGAGTCGTTCGACATCATCTTCAAGGGCACCGGCACACCGGCACTCGCACTTACGCAGGGTGTGACAAGTCGGGCTCCGGCAAACGTGAAGTGCAACGGGAACGTTTATGGTTATTCGATGGTTACTGATGTGACCATTACCGCCACCTTTCCCGGATAGCAATGTGGCATCTGGTGCGGATAGTGTTGGCTTGCGTTCTGCTGAACCATCTCGGTCTCGCAGAAGAAATCGCAAGAAGGCTGACGGGTAAGAAACGTCTGCTTCCGCTGACGTGCTCCAAATGCCTCAGTTTCTGGTGTTGTCTGCCATATTCCGTCATCATCCTCGGATGGAATGTGGTGGACTGCATCAGTGCCTCGCTTCTGTGCGCCTATGCCGCATTATGGTTTGAATTGCTTTTCAGTATAGCAAACAAATATTATGGAAGACTATGGGAACAGTTGTAAAATACATTCCACCGAAGAAGACGGTGTACAAGACCGCCACGAAGATCGTATGTCCGAAATGCGGAAAGAATTAGAACGCTTCGTGCGGTGCTTCCATCTCGGCAGGGAAGTCAGTCAAGCAAGTCCACAAGCTCCTTCTTGATGTCGTCGTCGATGTTGCGGTAACGGGAGAAAGCCTTGCTTCCATCCTTGTGACCGGACATAGAGCCGACAAGATTGGGGTCTTTGACCTGTTTGTAAAGGTTGCCTATGAACGTCCTGCGTGCAAGATGAGAGGAGGCAATCTCGTTGATTGGTCTGCGCACCTCGCATCCTTTGGAAGAATCATAGACAAGCACCGACCTCGTTATGCCGCAGATGGTGAAGAACCGCTTTATGGCTGCGTTGTATGCTTGGTCTGCGATGAAAGGGAACAGCCTGCCGTCCTTATCCACTCCCATATATTTCTTCACAAGCATCCGCGCGCTGTTGTTCAGCGGCACTCTGACGATGTCGGTATGTTCGCTTCGTGTCTTCCGGGGGATATACTCCACGGCTCCGTTGACAATATTGTCGGTAGTCAGCCTTGTGAGGTCGGACACTCGGCAGCCGATGCAGCACTGGAATAGAAAAATATCTCTCTGCACCTCAAGGGAAGGATAGTCGGACAAGTCGTAGTTGGCGATGCGGTTGCGTTCCGCTATGCTTATATAATAGGGTGTACCGTATCTTTCCGCTTTCACCGACACATTGTCGGTCGGAGAGCGGTCGATGATCCCCAGCGTCACCATCTCCTTGAACAAAGAGCGCAGACGTTTGAATGTAGTGCATATATAGTTCGCTCCGCCAATCTTCTCCACATCCTTGATGTAAGACAGGAATTTCCTAACGTCATCCTCCGACATCGTTTTCAAAGTAAGGCTGTATGAAGGGGAGTATTTACGTCTGAACACCTCGAAACTTTTCAGTTTGTTCTTCAGCACCTCATATCCTCGCAACGTTCCCAAAGCGATGTTCTTGTGGGCGAGCAGGTCGGCAAATTCTTCATCGAGAACCATCGGTTCTTCCTTGTCTTCCGGATTAAGAACGTCCTCCACCATTCTCTGCAAGTCACGGCTTGTGCGTATGTTCGCATAGTGGGAGGAGTAGACACGCATAATGATGTCCTTGAGATAAGACACCTTGTTGTCCACATCTTCCCTATAAGCTATCTGGCACATCGCACGTTGCTTGATGCATTCCTTTTTTGAATCCCATAGAGAAGGGTACACCATAATGTGGCTGATGAAGTATAACTGCACCTTGCGCCCGTCACTCAGGCGGAAGCGTATTTTGACCTCGGAATCTTTGGTCGTTCGGATGAATGCTTTGATTGTTGCCATACGCAAAGGTATGAAACTTGCACAACACTTGCACAACATTTGCACAACATATTTGTTATTGGTTGTAATTATTTAATACTATCTGTATAATCAAACATTTCAAAATGCTGATTGTCAAGTGATATAAAAGCAAATCGAGTGAACGGCTAACAAACAACGTTGTCCGGGTAAGACAACAAGGGTAGCTTGGCTATCAGAAAGTTATGGTGGATGTGCGGTGGATTTGCACAACATTTGCACAACACGGACAAAAAAAAAGGGGGACGGTTCTCACGAATCATCCCCCTTTGTCATTAACCAATAACACTAACACAAACTAAAAAGAATTATTTTATCCTTCCGTCATCCTTCGGAGTTATCTCAAAGGATGCCTTTGTCAATCTTTGTCCGGGAGACATCGTGCCGACAAGCACGAGGCGGAAAGCCTTGTATGGTGTGCCTTGTATGCCGGTGATGTATCTCTCAACGCTTGATGCCACCGGAGTCCATCGCTTGTAGTCTATCGTTCCATACAAGGCGGTCTTTATCTTGTCTCCGCGGGCGATCATCGTGTTGACCGTCTTCAGCGCATCTCCGTCACCGAATGTTATCGGACGTGACACTGCGGCAACAACGACATCGTCTCCGTTCTCCTGCGACAGGTCTATAATGTCCGACCTTGTGCTCTCTACGGACACCTGCACTACGCTGTTTGGGTAAGAGTTGGTGATAGCGACAACCTTGCCTGTGCGCACCTCTCCCCATTGCTTGCTCCGGAGCGAGTAGGTAGGAGCGAAGACATTGCCAGGATTGCAGATGAGAATCCGTTGTCCTACGTAGTCGTATGCTATACGGCTTCCGCTGAGAAACCCTTTGAACGATTCAAACGAGATTATGTCGGGCGCCAAGAGTTTCATAAGGCCGGGGAGCGCAGACGGACTGAACCACTCACCGTCCAAAGCCTCTGACAGGCACTGCGTTTGGGAGCCTTGAAGTACCATCAGTCCTCTGTTGGAAGAGAAAAGGATTGCATCGTCTATCTGCGTTATGCTGTCGGCATTGTTGACAACATCCCTTGTCACTGGAGTTACTGACGCGATGCCTCCATTCTCGTTGGTCTGCAACGCCCATATTCCTTCATCGGTGAATGCGTATAGGGGATACTGACCGAACTGCCCTTCAGACAAAGCCTGCGTTGTGGAAGACAGTCCTATGATTTCACCGAAGCCAACCGTGTTTATGCCTGCCACAGGGAAGTAGAACGGCATATTGATGACGGATGTATAGACCTTGTTGCTCAAAACAATATCAAAATCCGATGTGGTCGGTAACGGCTCCGCCTTCCAATTCAAATATCCAAGTACGGATTTGATATTTTTCCAAAATGGAATAATTGCGAACGACCCATTAAGTAGGTTATGCGGGCTCAATGGTAAGTGCGCTGTACTATTCCCATCGGACAAAATCATTTCAGAAGCCCTTGTGTTGGGGTAGTAAAAATAAAACCCCAAGTTGTTGACCGAAACAGCAGGAGTCCCTTTTACAACATCTCCATATTCGGTCTTTATCCTGTTCTTGATTTCAATCTTTTTTGAATCGGCCATAAAGCCACTGACAAAAGACATCTCGTTTGCGTCCCATCCGCGGAATAGCGTTTTTGATATGTTTGCAATGTTCAGACGGCTATTGTACACGAAAGCAGATTGAGGCTTCAGCAAGTCGTGGCTATCATAGTCGTCTGTCATAACTTCCTTGTTGACCAATGATGTTAAATAGCCTTTTTGTATTGGAATCGGGGCAAACTGGGAATACGACCCAACACCATCCGTTGTGAAAGGTATTGATTTAAGAAGATAGAACAAAGACTTGGTGGAAACATCTTTCTGTATTTCGGAATCGCTATATCTCGGAGGACGAATGAAATAAGAGCCTTCCAGTTCCTGATCTACGAAATGGAATGTATTGGGAAGGGGAATCAGCCCTTTACCATCATATTCAGAAATATCGTCAGATGCTAAAAAGCCAAAACTGCTGACCGTCTCTGATAGAAGATCGTATTTAGAAGTGTCGTTTATCACATCCAACCCTCCTTGTTTGTAAGTGTATATTGGCGCACTCACAAAAATATCAATGCTCTGTATTATATCTCCAAAATTAAAAAGGTCGGCACTTTTATATATCACTTTGCAAAACAATTCACCGGAGAGCCAACGAACCCAGGCTTGCAACTTGGTGTCGTTGTCCAAGAGTATGTTTCCAACAATTTGCACCGCATCAGACATTGATGGGAGCATCAAGATTGGAGCTGAATGCAAAGTTAAAGTAGAACCGTCATATAGGCGATAGGCATATCTCACAAGGAATGGGAACATAAAGGCTCCATAATATGAGACTGCCTGATGTGCTTTGTTTACCAATGCGCAGACTTGTTCCTCTATATATCTTTGGTTCTCCTCTTTTCCCCAGTTCGGATCGTTTGGTTTGCATTTGAAAAGAATTTTTGTCGAAGATGTAATCAATTCTTTTTTGTCTTGCTCCGACCAACTATCATCATAGAAATATTTTTTCAGCATAAATCGGACGTCCGGTTCTGGAAGATGCGTCCCTAAATCCACGTATTGAAACAAGGGCTTGTTGGTAGAGGCAGGCGTACCATAAGACTTCCAAAGGAAGTAGCGCATTTCGTTTTTGGAGTAGGCGATGAGCGTGTTGCCCACGCTCACAATCTTGGGGAGCCCGGCTACATATCCTATCTCCTTGAAACCGCTGTCGCCGTCCTCCGTTGTCGGAGACATCTGATAGTACAGTGTGTTGTCCTTGAAGAAGATGTAGTGTTCGCTTTCTGAAGTCACGGAATGCACGAAGAGTAGTTGGTACTTGTCGGTGACGTTCCACAGGCATTTACCTTTGCCGACCGCCTTCAACTCGCCTTCTTCCGGGATAAGGTTCACAAGGTGCGACATCACTCCGTCTTGTGCGCTATAGTCTGAAGGAGCATTGGAGATGCCCACAAATTCAATGTCTTTGTTCATCATACAGATTGTTTCTCGTTATCAACGGCAGAGCCGTCCCAATGTTGTCAACCTCCACTGCGGAACCCACGGGCAGGTGAGCCTCCCTCTTTCCGCACAGAACGATGATTTTCTTTGCCAAGTCGTAGAAATTGGCACGGAGGAAATTGCTTCCGAAGTTGACCTTACGGCACACACCGCGGAATTTTCCTTTCACATTTCGTTCAGCGACATAAAGATAATATTCACCGCCCGCGTTCCACACATTGATGGCATCGCCGGGGTGCAGACCGAGAGTCTTGCTGACCCTTGATGTTATGTCTATCTGTCCGTTCTCACGGAAGTATATATCCGGTTTTCTTGTTTCCGCCATTCTCATTTCCTTAAAATTTTGAAGTAGTAAAAATCCTTGCATCGGCATCGCACCACTTTCTTCCTTGCAGTCTTGCCACACTCTATCCCATAGTCATAATAGATGCGGTTGACGGAAGGACACGTTGCGTTGAAACCGATGGTGTTGTGCTGAAAGTTTTTCTGCAACGGAGCGAAGGGGGTGTCCTTGCCCACAAGGTCGGGATGGTTAACGCAGAACCCATACTCCCGTCCATCCGAGAACATATGAATCTTATTCTCATCCACAATATCAGCCATCACTATCTCCGCCAAGCGCGGAGATAATGTGACTGAGTTATCTGTATCATCCAACACGACATACAGCCTGTTAAGCATCTTGTCAAGAATCCGTCCAATCATCGTTTTGTATTTGGGTAAATCAATCTACTGCGGAAACTTATGGTTTCGATGTAGGAGAACGACAAGTTTCCAGTTTTCAAATCACGCATATGCCGTTCCGCGTCAGCCTTGTTATCAAAAATGAAACTGCAAATCTCATATTTTCCGGTTCCTTTGGTGTTGACTATGTTGGCATAGTACTTATACCCCAGAAGGTATGATATTATTCGTTGAATCAAAGACATTTCCATAAATAAACTTTTTACTAAGGTAATAATTAATCGCCTATCAGACAACTTTTTTTGTTAATCTTAAAGCTCCGTTTTCTCGTTTACTCGTTTGAACCGCTTGCACGCAGGGCGCATCTGTGACGCGTTGTATGAAGGCCACTTGCATCTACCTTTTGCGGCGACCTCATATCTGTAGTTGGCGCACACTCCACAGCAGCGGAACTTGTCTGCCTGTGCCACGCTGATGCTCTTCAGTTCTCTAATGGCAGCGTCAATGCAAGCCTCCAATGCCGCTCGCTTGCGTTTGTTCACTTCGTTCACCTGTGCTGCCACGCTCTTCTCCTCGATGGCGATGCACGCTTTTTGTATCGCTACAAGGTTGTTGATGCTTGGCGGAGTTATCTTCAACGGCACTTCCGCACACGCGGCTGCAAGCCGTTCGGTATACTCCTCGGCAAACTCAATCGCCATAAGCGAGAGAAACCGCACCACCTCACTCTGTGCGTTTATGTCGGAATCGTCGACATCGTAATTGAGAGAGCGGATAAATTCCTCCACGTTAAGACGGAGGAGCGAGAACACCTTCTTCGTGTCCTCGAATACCGCTTCTTCGAGGACACGAAGAAGCGGTATTCGAGGAACTGCATCAATTGCAGTTCCGCACCGAACATTCCTCCTGTCAATTCCTTATTGAGGTCACGAATGGCGTTACCGAGGTCGCAACTGACACGCTTGTAAATAAGTTCTCCTCTGTCATTGGTCTTGAAGTTGAAGTACATAATGTTAAATGTTATTCTTTAAGTTTTTTAATGTTCAATCTGATTCCGTTGACGACACAGAACTCGCACATACTAAGTGCAGCGGTCATAAGGTCTTTGCCCTGTGGCAAAACGCCTGTTATTCCAATCCAACCCCAATTCAGCATCCATATTTTATTATAATATCTCGATATTATTAAATCACCATTTAAACATCCACCATTTATAGGTTCGAAACAATGTTTATTGGTTTGTGCATTGTCTGAAAATGCTTTTTTCTGGACTGCATTATCGACATCGGGAATCAGGCTCAGCACATTCTCCAACGTGCAATCTTCTTCTTTTAAGTCTATATCACAGTAAGTCTGTAAATAAGCTCTCACTTCTTCTTTTGTCATAATAATAAACGTTAAATAAAATCGTAAATGGCGATGTCGCCTTGTGGGTTCTGTTTGTTCTTCTTGTTGCGCCTCCAAGCATAGGCGAACGGCAGAATCTTCTCGTACCATCGAGCGTCCTCCATCATGGAGCCTACATACTGGGTAAGGTTCGGCTTGTAGTCGAACTCCACAATCTGCGCCCAGTCGCCCTTGCGGTTGCCACCGAAGAGGCGTATCAACTTGTTGCCTTTACTCCAATCTTGGCAGAACTCCTTGAAGTAAACAACGTTGTAGTTTTGCCTGTTTGGGTCTTCGAGAATCAGACGGACAAAGGCAGGTTGATTGTAGCGGATCATCAGTCTGTCCAACCGCACCAAGACATCGATAGGCTTGACCTCGTGTGTGCATTCGTAAAGTCCGTGAGCGAAGTAGGGTTCGCCCTTTTTGGTGAAGCGGATGCGCAAGTCGAAGCATCGTGCGCCATCGTGCCACTGTTCCTCAATTGTCTTGCGCTGACACCGAGCGAACGGTATCAGAAACCATCCATACCACTTCTGCGGTCGGAGATAGGTCATCGTGTTGTGTGTGCCGATTATCGGCGTTCCATTTTTCTGTTCCATTAATCAAAATATTGTGCGCATCGGAAGCCTTTGCGCGGTTCGAAATTCTTAAAATCCACAGAGGTGAACAATTCACGTTTGTTCACCCAGTGAGCCGTATCGCATGCTATTCGAATATTCATAATGATTTGATTAAATCTTCTTTAGTTAAAAATAATCTATCATGTGTTTTATTTACCATGCCCCCTGTTCCATCTTTATTAAATTTACAACTATAAACTATTCTTTGTTTATTATTCATATCTATTGAAATACTAATAGAATCAACTATTACTATTACAATTTTATCATCATTAAGTGTATAAACCCAAGTTCCTGGAGTATAATATGATAATGTTTCCATTTTCTTCAATCAATTTTAAGTTCAAAAAGTAATAGTTGAGAGGAATGGATTTGCACCATTGACCTGCTGTCGAGGGGATTGAGCCGATAACTCCGCACCTCTTATTGGTTATCATCATGTGTGCCGCTGTTCCTTGCTGCCGCTCTACTGCCTGAGCTACCTCTCAATGTGGCAAGCACCACCACTTGGTTTTGCGTATGATGCCTACCGTGCTTAACTAACTCATACTTATTTTATCGAATATCATAGATTCATTCTCCTTATCTCGTTAATTTTATTAACAACTTAGCCGACTGAATTGTCGGTTGAAAACTTGTGGATAAGCGTACAGCCATTTGCTATGTACAACGATCCGTCAATAAGTCTGACGGACAGGCTTGCGCACACTTCCTCGCTTCTTCTCTGCGCCCTCCGCCTCTGCTGGCGGAGGAGCCACATCCTGTATTGCTTTATCATTGAATGCATAATTTATACTTTAAACCGATTGAAAATCTCTGGTTATATCTCTATCGCTTTGTGAAGTATATTCCCAATAAGTTTCATTGTTAAAGATTGGGTCGCTTAGAGAGTCTGCGAAATAATCCCATTCATCGACATTATGATACTCTAAAGCTGTTGCATAAGCTTCTGCTCTAAGCAGTTCGGCTAATCTTTCTTCTGATATAAGTTTCATTTCTTCTTGAATTTAATTATTATACAATCCACAAAGTCAAAAACGTGATTTTTCCAATCATTCAAATAATCACCATCCGTCAGTCCACGCATTATGGCATAGAGCACAAATGGGACAAGAATAAGCAAGTACATACTCACTAAAAATATTAAAACCACTGCGCTCTCTATTGCTTTTCTTAGAGTTGTTTTCTGTCTCGCTACCATAAAAAGACTTTGTTGTAAAGTTCGGCAAATTGCTTGCCGAATTGTGTAGCTCGCTCGAGTGATTTAAAGTAAAGACGAGAACCGAAATACGCATACGCAGGCGTAGGCCCGTCATTCGTATCCGCGAACACGAACTCCGCAGCATCCTTGTCGTACTTGAACCAAGGAAACCATTTGCCTTGGTTCAAATCTGAGAAATCAGGAACAAATCCATCTTCCTTGTTCCACGCTTCTGCGATGGTGAACAGTTTGTTCAATGCGATCAACGCTTCAATGTGCTTGGGGTTGATGTCACTTATAAGCTTGGTGACATCATCGAATTTATTGAGGAATCCAAGAGCTTTTAACCCAAGCATTTCTCTTGCGCTCTCAAAATCCGTGATGACTTCGTTTATGTCACCGCATTCAACTTCTTCAAGAATGAAATCAAACGGTGACAAATATTTGTCACCGTCACAATTTTCGTTGTGTTTGCGGATGTAATTCATCATGCTTTCCCCAGCTTCTTTCCGTGAATTGTGGATGGCTCGCATAACAGTCTGCTCGCTTCCGTCAGCGTTTTTGATAACAAATTTTTTCATTTTTTCATTGATTTAAAAATTCTAAAAGTTCTTCCGCTTGGCTGAGGGCGAAGTCGGAATCGGAGCCTTCATCGTATTCCTTGACAGTCACCCATCCGTACCATTTTCTCACCTGCACCTCATAGGTGGTTATGATTGACTGCATGATTGACAGTCGGCCGCAGTGTGTGAAGCACGCATAGATTCTTGGTTGTATTCTGTACCTCATTTCTCGCCTCCTTTCGGTTTTTTGAGCGCGGATATAATTGCTTCTATCTTTTTGCGCGCTTCAGCGGATGCGGATATAACTGCATTTATCTTGTCGCGCTCCTCTGCTGTAATGTGCCTCTGTGCATAGAGGCAAGCAGCCACATATATGTCGTGACCGAGTTTTTTATTTTCGGTCATTAGAGAAAGAATGAGATGCCCTATTTCGCTTGATGTCCCCGTATAATGACCCCACACGTCGCCCTCTTTCTTATCTGCTAAGATTACCACTGCTGTACGATTCTTCTGGTCTTCATCAGACCAATATTTAATACCGTTGATGATTTTTTCTGCTTCTTTCATTGTCTTTTAAATTTTTATTGGAGTTAAATAAACTTTATTTCTCACCTTCTTTCTTCAGTTCTTTAATCAGAGTGTCAGCAAAACTAACCGCAATCTCCGCATATACAGCTGCGTTCTCATCGTCGGAGGTTAGTGATAAGCAGGATAAGCAATCATGTGGAAGCGACATCGTATGTGCAAATATGTCCTTTGCTATCTCGTATCTGCGCTGCTCCCAATCTGGGGTGCGCAATGTCTTGGCGATGCTCACCACCGCCTCTGCCTGTCTTTGTTCCAATACGTTCATTGTCTTTTATTTTTTTATAATCCGTATTTGTTGTATAATTTTTCAGAATACCTGTCAACAACATCCGTCTGAATTGACGCAAGGTAAATCTGCGTTGTCTTGATGTCCGTATGACCCATTCCTTTGCTTATGACCGTCAACGGTACCTCCGCAGCGTTGGAGAGGCTTGCCCAAGTGTGCCGTGCGCAGTAGAATGTCAACGGTTCTGAGAAACCTATGTATTCACCGATTTTTGAGAGGAACGAATTAAGTTGCCTTATCCGGCTTAAAGACACACCCAGCAAGCTGCGACCCCCATCAGCCTTATACCTTCGTATGATTTTCTTTGCCTTTTCTGGCACCTTCATGGAAAGCACTTGATGTGTCTTTTTCCTTGCGTATGTCATATTGCCGTTACGAAAATTGGAAGGAGTAAGGCTTGCAAGGTCTACTGGAGATATACCGCGGAGCAAGAAGCTGAGAATAAACAAATCGTATGCTTGTTTATACCCTTTGCGCGTGGTGTTCTTTTCCACCCCCCCCCATTTATAAAATTCGTCCATATTGATTGCGAGCAATGCCTTGAACTGCGTGTCTGACAATGCACGTGACTTCGTTTTTGCAACAGCCGTAGTTGCTCGCTTCCATGGAGAAGCGTCCTCTACAATCCCCCGTGCTACCGCCCGGTTGTACATCGTCCGCAAATTGCGGTTATACATACCGATTGAGTTAGCAGACAAACCTCTATGTGCCATTGCTTCCTGCGCAGCCAGAATATGCGTATAGTCAAGCAGACCGATATCAACACCCTCGAATAAATTACGATTGATACGCAGTACCTTCTCATAGCGTTCCGCGGTTGTGTTTTCGCCCATTCGGCGCAATTCCGCAATCTCGGCGGCGCAGAAATCGATGAACGTTATTCCAACCTTTTTTCGTTGAATTGTGCCTGTTTTCTGCATAATAGCCTCCATTGAAATCTTAGCCCTTATAGGCTTCGCTTTCGTTCGGTTAGGCTTTTTCGTATCTTGCTCTGCACAAACGGAGGGCTTATGTCTGTTTGTCGTGACGACCACCGTTTTTTTGCGTGGCTTCTTTTCGATTTTCTTCCGTAAACCCTCGTCCATCCGCTTCTCGTTGCGGACAACCAGCGTGCGCTTGTCAAGTCGCACGACCTTGCTCCCCTCCTCACGTTTCTTTACATCCGCGAGCAGTTGCAAAGCGCGTTCCCGTGCGCCATAGTCTGGTGTGTATTCACTCGCTTCGTACATATCGTTATTCGTTTGTGCTTCCGAAGCCGCCTTTACCTCGCTCGGACGCTTTGTTGAACAACTCTTCCTCATCCACGACCTCGACACCGTCGTAACTCACAGGGGTAAGCACTAACTGCATCACCTTCATCCCCGGAAGCATACTCAGCTTCATTCCGGCGGGTACGTAGAAGTCCAGCCCTGCCGAGCATTCAGTCCCTCTTGTAGGAGTCTTCACCTCCCTTATCTTCGTTATCTTCATCTGTTTCAAAAAGTCTTTCTTGATAATGTTTCTCGTTCATCCATTGCTTATAAGTCATCCTTGATATCCACATATCGAACCTCTCTTGGGCGGACAATGATTTGTAGGTCGTATTTGCCCATTTGTTCTTTATGAGCCAGTCAATAGTCTCCACCCACTTCTTCTTCACGTATGGCCACCGCTCAATATCCTTTAGTTTGTTTTTGTACGAGGTCATCGGACAGAGTATGCACCCGATGCGTGTATGCCCTTGGTCATATAATTCACAGTGAGGCACCTTGACAACTTCGTTTAGAAACTCCCACACATTGCGCTCTGTCCAGTGTAGAATGGGCGAGATGATAATCTTGTCACGCCCACGCACACAGGCTACCATTTCCTCTTCGTGTTTTGAGAATTGGTCAAAAGTCTCAGATATTTTGAAATTGCTCGACGTTATCTCGTTCCGCTTGCTGCGTCTAATTGACTCTTCCCTTCTGACCCCCACAAGAGTCACCTTGCCCGCACCGCCAATCTCCTTGTACTCGGCGCAACACCACCGAACTTTTGCAGTTGGTAAGATGCCTTTCTTCTTTGCCATATCGTATATGCTTATTCTCGGAGGCACGCACACCACGTCTGGATACTGACGCTTCACGAACCGCACCACTTCGCCGGGGTCAACCGACGTAAAATTCATATATGCCTTGAATTTCACGTTTGCCATCTGCGCAAGATGAAGCAATGCCTGCGAGTCCTTACCTCCGCTGAAAGCGAGATAAAAGCCGTCATCGGGGTCAAACCTCAGAGCCAGAGCTTCCGCCTTCCGCAACAGTGCGATGCTGTAGTCTATTTTTTTTCTTAAATCGTTTGTCATCTGTTTCTGACGATTTTTATAGTTCTTGGATCGATTCTGACAATTCGCCCTCCCTCGTCACGCTTGCGCAGGACAGGAAGCAACTCAAGAGCCTTGCGGCGGCTCAATCTCAAGTCAGCTTTTGAGTTCTCTATAACGTCGTAGTTCATATCAGTACAGTTTATTGAGTTCGTAAGCCTTGATTATTCTTCTCACATCCCTCTGCGTCATAAGGTAATCCTTTGCAATGACACTGACGGGGATGGAAAGCATATGCGCCTTGTAGACATCCTTGTGAAGAGGGAATCGGATGTCAAGCACCTCCACAATCATTTTCTGTTTGGGGGAGTAGTGAGCTATGGCGTCGCGGAAGAAATAATCCACCGCCTCACTCTTGGCTTTGAAAGCCATTGCCTCTTCCTCCGGAGTGTAATAATTTTCGTTCCTCATTCCGCAGCAGTAATTTCACTTGACGCTGAAGGTTGACCAAGCGAAGGTTGTTCTTGTCGTGGGGAATCTCCACGACCGCCCTCGCACACCGCATCAGCAGTCTGTAGTTGTTTGTCGAGATAGTCTTCATACGCTCTTGCCTGTCCTTGCAGGTCGTTGATGGTGTGCAGGCATCGGATGATGTCGTTGAGTTCCCCTTCGTCGAGATGCGCCCAGTCGTTGGCTATCGGTCTGAGAGCCGCTTCCGCCACGAGCAGCGCAGTGAGGAACCTGCTGTTCACACGTTTGTCTTTTTGAATCTGTTCTTTCATTTCTTTGGTTAAAATGGTAGTTGTTCACGATTTGCCGTCACCATCGTAGCCGTTGGCATATCGGCAAGGTCGGAGAATCTTGTGTATTGCTTCTCGTAGGCAGCAATGAATGATGTCGTACCCGTGTTTCTGCCTTTAGCGACGATGATCTCCGCAGTGCCGTTGGTGCTGACGTTGGCGAACCTGTCCTTGTAGGCAAGGTTCTTACCCTCCGTCTTGTAGTACTCGGGGCGGTAGACGAATATCACGTTGTCGGCATTCGACTCAATCTCACCGGAGCCACGCAGACGGGCGAGGGAAGGGTAGGGGTTCATGCGGTCACGGCTGAGTTGGGAGAGCAGAATGATGCTCACGTCAATCTCACCGGCGAGCCGCTTCAGCGTGGCGCAGATGTCGCCTATCTCCTGCACACGGTTGTCAATCTTGCCCATCGAGATAAGCTGAAGGTAGTCGATGACAAAGAGTTTCGCCTTCTTGCGGTAGGCAAGCTGACGTATCCAGGCGCATATCTTCGCCACGCTCTGCGCCTTGCGGTTGAACCACATAGGCAGCGTTCCCGTCCTCTCCACTGCGGCGCCAACGCGGTTGTAATCGTCCGCTCCGAGCCGCTTGTAAAGGATGTCCGAGGAAGACACCTGCGCATCGCCCGACACCATACGTGCCGCAAGCTGCATCACCGACATCTCCAGCGTCACCACCCCCACACCGACACCCGCGGTGGCGGCATTGAGGGCGAACGTCAGCGCAAGGGAAGTCTTGCCCATAGACGTTTCGCCGGCGATAATGGTCAGGTCTGTTGTGTGCAGTCCTCCGCGCTCGTCTATCCCTTTAAGCCCCACGGGGATTTCCGGAGCGTTCTGCGTCCGTGACTGATTATCAAACACGTTGCGCATCACCTCGTTGCAAGCATCCTCAGCCGTCACCATTTCCGTGGTGTTCGACACAAGGCAGTTGGCAATCTCCGAGTTGAGCCGCTGGAGGGTCGTCTCAGAAGGTTCGAGCGGTTGCATAAGTTTCTGCTGCGCCTCCATAATCGCGGCAAGCGTGCGCCTCCTCACAAGCAAGTCTGTCAACAGTTCGTCCGTCCCACTGGCGGAAGTCACGGGAAGAGCACACTGCTCGTTGAATGCAAGGAATGCCGCCTTGTCCACCGTCATCAGCCGTGCCGCCACCGCCATCATATCGGCATCGCCTCCGTTGTTGCGGATGTACAGCATCGCCTCCCATATCGTGCGGTTCTCCGGGACTGTGAACACTTCAGGGTCAAGGACATCGGCAAGACGGTAGAACTCACCGCTGTTGGTGACGCAGGCACTAAGCAGATTGGCTTCCGCTTCCGGATTGCATAGGCTGTTCATACTCTGGTGGTTTATAAGTCTCTTTGAAATTCTTCATTCGCTCGTAGATGTCTTCCTCGAAGCGCGGAATGCCGATGAAGAAAGGCTTGCCGTTGCCTACGTCCTGCATATAGTGCCGCCCGAAAGCCGCGAAAATCTCGTCATTGTAGCCGAGAGCGGCGATGTGCGGAGCCATAAGGTCGTAGAGAAACTCGTTCCACGCCGGCGGCTGGGCAAGTTCTCCATTCGCTCTACGGATGTTTAGCAGCGAATCAGCGTGCCTCTTCGCATCCTGCAAGGTCTTGAAGTCCTGCCCACGCTCAATCCATCCACGCTTGATGGTGTGGAGCTGTACGGCAAGTCTGTCACGGGGTAGGTTGTACTTGTAGCACATAGCCTCCACCCACATATCCTCGCCCATCAAGACGTCCTCAATCTCCGACACAGGAATGATCTCCGTTGCTGTCGGCGATGTCGGTTTTTCTCTTTCTTTTGCTACGACGTAGTCGTAGTTTTCTTTCTCTTCAGGGGCTTTTTCTTCTGGGGTAGTAGGGGGTGTGGGGGG
>ERZ1034807.69-NODE-69-length-18756-cov-7.619325_pt1 | contig 18756 bp, 27 predicted proteins | sample MGYA00520648_ERZ1034807 | MGnify/ENA primary metagenome ERZ1034807 (study PRJEB33766, sample SAMN09781684) | gut metagenome | biome: gut microbiome | host: Homo sapiens | place: Madagascar | study: EMG produced TPA metagenomics assembly of the PRJNA485056 data set...
GCTTCCTGCGTTATCGCACCCAAGAGCAAGGTCCTCGACGCTGGACTTGATAACGTCGAATTCTGCGAACCCGGCAACTGCTGTGATTGCGCCTTTCTGCAACCCGCTCAGACCCATGCGAACGTTATCGATTCCACCGACAATGGATTGCAGCGTATTTCCGCCTGTAACCTTAATCAGCTGGAACCCGGTAACAAAAGTGTCAATCGTTCCTTTCAGGCCGGAGAACAGATTTGCCGCCTTTAAGGTGGTGATTATCTTGTTCACTTTTGTGTATATAATGGCAAGCGCAGCCACACCGGCAGCAGCCTTTACGATGTCCTTGTACTTTTGCAAGAACCCAAGGATTTTCTTAATCGGCGTAATGATTTTCTTGAGGCTTGCATAAATCTTGTCAACCCGCTTGTTGACCTCATCGCCCAGGAAATCATACCCAGGCAACGGAATATCCAGACCTCCGCCACCACCTACCGAAACGCTTCCGCTTCCGGAATCGTTCTTTTCGGGGAGAACGTTCAGTTCATCGAAACCGGCAAGGTACCGCTTCAAATCTTTCGCTGCTCCAGCAGCGTTTTCCATGTTGTCGTCAATTTCGCCGGATGCTCCGGCAGCGGTGGAGAACCCGCTGCTCCAGTCAACCTCACCGATTTCTACATTGAACAGGTGGGCAATCTCAGCGACAATTTCACGGACAGCCTTTGCAATGGCAATCAGCCACGGGAGCGCCTTTGTCAGAATCGGGATAAACAGATTACCGATTGCACGGGATACCTGCTCCAGTTCGGCTTTCATCACCCGCAGCATATTTGCAGGCTGGTTCAGCGTCCGGGCCATGTCGCCCTGAACCTGCGTTACCTGGGTCATCATGGCGTAATAACGCAGCTGAGACTTCTCCGCCTGGGTCATGTCAGACACGCTTTTTTCGATACCGAGGTTCAGGCGTTCCTGTTCCAACCGGGCAACGGACAGGTCGTAGCCCAGGCGACGCATTGGTTCCAATTCACCGGCAATGCCGGACTGGACCTTCTGCATGGCATCTGTAAAGCTGATATTGTAGAAGGACGCAAGGTCATAGCCAAGCTGCGTAAGATTCTTGGACATAAACGCTGCCTTTTCACCAGCCACACCAAAACCAGTGATAATTGTATTGAATACACCCTCATTCTCCATCCACTGCGCCGGGTCAATGCCCATAGCCTCAGAGACGGTCTGTGCGTAGTCATAGGCTTCCTCTGCGTAATCGCCCATGGCCACGGAGAACAGGTTCAAAACCTCCTGATAATCAGAGGCCTTACGGACAGCCCGTCCTAGCAATTGCGTGACTTTTCCGACTATGGCAGAAAAGTTAATCTTCTTGAGCGCATTCTCAAGTGCGTTGGTGCGCTTTGTGGCCTTCTGCGTGGAAACACTATACTTCTCCGTAGATGTTATCAGTTTCTGAATTTTGGACGGGAAAGCGGAAAAGCCGTTGGAAACCTTCTGCATTTCATCAGCAAACGGTTTCATTGTGTCCGCCAGCTTCGTCATTTGCTTCGTGAACTTTTCCATGTCCACTTTCGCCAACGATTCAGTGACTTCCGGGATTTTCTTCAGCTGCGTGATAAAGGGGCCAATCTGCTGTTTCCCAAGCTCCGAAAGAGGGCGAAGGCCATCGGCCAGAGATTGCAATTTCCCACCGGGAATTTCCGGCAGCTGATTGATGGTATCTTTCAGCCGTGCAATCTGGTTCCCAATAGCCGGGGAAATCTTCATCCCGTCAGTTACCGTTTTCAGAGATTCCAAGGAATCGCTGATTCCCTTGATTTTTGCCTGAAATGTGCCGGTGTTCAGGTCAGACAGGGCCTTTTTAATCCGGCTCAGGCCGCTTGCAATTCTGGACAGGCCAGTGGTAGCGCCGCCAACCTTATCTTCCAGAGTTTCAAGATTCCTGGACAGCTTTTCAAGTCCGTCCGCCGCCTCATCACTGTCGTTAATAATCTGGAACTCAATGCCCTGCATTTCTACGTTATCTGCCGTTTTCTTCACCGCCCTTCTTTTCAAAACGCCTGTTGAAGGAGACCATAAAAATCTCCATCATTGTCTGTGCTTTCTTGTCCGATTTCCGTTCTGCCTGCTCAATAGCTTTCGGTTTTTCTTCCTCCGGCTTTTTATAGATCGGGTACGGGGCATCCCGGTACGGAATCGGTTTTGTTCCCTTTTTCACGAAATCGTGGAGGACAGGCGAAGCATTCAGAATCGCTTCGTAAACGTAAGCACCCATGAGCCAGAGGTCCTGATTCTTGGCCTCCTGCTTCAATTTCCATGCTTGCCGGTAATACTTGACCAAATCAACATCCTGCTCCCAGAACTGTTCATAGGTCATGCCGATTGCGAGGTAATAAGGGAACGCCTTTTCAAAGGCCCGTGTGTAAGCGAAAGAGGGGACGGGGCAATCCCCGCCCCCTCCATTGCTTTCGGGAAATAACTCGCTTACTCCGTCACTTCCCAGCCGGGGTTTCCCTCATCGGCCGCTTCCTCTTCATCGTCAAAGAGGGTGTTGTATGTGTCCACATACATTTCCATAAGGGTCCGGACCAGTTCCTTCCGGTTTTTCAGGCTGTCGTAGATTTTCTCTCTGGTTGCACCCTTTACGGCAGGGTGGTTCGCTTCAAAAGCGCCGTTAAAGAGGGCCGTAACCATCGTCATAGGCATTTCATCAATGTCCATGATTCGGAATCCCTGTCCCTCCATGCGCTTCGCAACAGTGCGGGTGAATTCCAGCACATAACGTTTCCCGTTATACGGGATTGCAATTTTCTTAGCCATCGCTAAAACCTCCTAAATTCGGCCTTTTGCCGTGTGTTTACTCCGTAGCATCCAAAGTGATGGGCGTGGACGGGGCAATGGAAATGTTCAGGTCAACGACCTCATTCACGCCGCCGCCGGTGGGATAGGCGGTCAGCTGCCCGTCGAACTTGAACTTGCCATCAGAACCGGTGGGGGTCAGGGTGTCCGCCTCGCCGGTGCCGCCGAACCAGACAGCGAAACTGGTTGTCTTGCCTTCCAAGGCCAGCAGCTTCTTGTAGTCCGCCAGGGTGTAGTTTGCCGTAAAGGAAAGCGCATCCAGGGACTGGATACCGGCGATGTAGGTCTGCATCTTGTCGGACAGGGTGGTTGTCTCAAGCATCTCAGGGTCGCCGCCCAGGTCGGGGAACTCCTTGATGTCGATGAGCTTTTCATAATCGGTGCCTACGTCCTTCTTCTTCATGAGAAAGACTCGATAAGTAGAGATAGCGATAAGTCATCAATCCTTTCTTGTAAAATAAAATGGGCCGTTTCTTTACGAAACAGCCCAGCGGCTTTCATTCCGCCCTTGCGGAATGTTTTGCGTTATTCAACGTCTAAATGTTGTTTTCCCGTCAGTTTCTGCTCGATACCGTGCATTCAGTCGGTAAATTGTGGCATTTTCCATGTTCGGAACTGGGTTCATGGAAATTCTTGTGAAATTCTTCCGGTAAAGCATTTCGTCAATGCAGTGAAGGATTTCCCGACAGGTAGATTTCTTTGCACCGGCCTTGTCCGAATAGACGTTCACTTCGTACAGGATCGTCGCATACCGTTCCCGGTCGCTGCTGTCCAACCGGCTGACCGTCGTGTAATTGTCCTGTTCGACAATGCTGACGTGTGGGAATTTGGACGGGGCATTCACATATTCGCCGCTTACGGAAATACCGGGGAACTTCTCCCGGAGTGCCGCCGCAATGGGGGTGTATATCTGATTCTCAATGTCAATCATCCAAACACCTCCTTGACAATTCTCGGCAGCTCCTGCTCAATGGCCTTTCTGGCCTCATACATTGGCATTGCCGGAGGGTTGCCGAAGGTATGCCCACCACCGGCGCTTTTGGGAAGATACCATCCTTTCGGGTCGTCCCAATGGCCCTTCCCGTCAGGATAGGTTCCTGGTCCCATGCCGAACTCCCCTGCCTCCGGGTGGCCGTAGCCGTATGTCACACCGGACCCGAACTCAATGAAAAGGACGGATTCACCATCCGCTTTCACCTTGTAACCGTTCGGCAGCTCCTCTACGGTTACATCTACGTCCTTTGGCCCGGTGTATACAGCTCTGGAAAACCGGATGGAAGCCACCGTTGCGCCCAGAGAGGCCAGGCGCTCCGCCAATTCCCGTGCCTTTTCCTCCTGCCATTTCCGGTAAACCGTCAATTCGTCCTGAATCTTCTGGATGCCGGATTCTGACAGCGGAACTACGATTCTTTTTCGGCTCACGACACGCTCACCTTCGTCACGGCATAGGCAATGGTGTTCAGGGACTTCGCCACCCGTTTGACAATGTAATCGTACAGAGGCTTTCCGTCCGCTTCCCGGTATTCCGGCTCTTTGTCCACAAAGAGAACGGTATTCTCGTCAATCGGGCAGGACATATCGTCCGTTACGATGACCTTATCATACCCGGCGAGGTTGCCGAACTGCTCTACCTGAGAGGACCCGGATGCGGGGGAAACATTCGCCCTGAGCGCTACAGCAGGCTTATAAACGATGATTTCTTCACCCGTCTCATTGCCTTCTGCGTCTACCGCAGGGGCCTTTCGGTCGTACAGCAGATACCAGAGGGGCCGCTTGTTGCGTTCCATGATTTTCATGTTGCCGCCTCAAACACGCCGACCGTCGGCACGATGCCCCGAAGCATAGAGGCCGGAACATCTCCGTTCTCATAGGTCCGGGAAACGCCATTCTCGGAATGTGCGGATTCCCCTTCCGCTCCCCGCTTATTCAGCAGGTAGACAGCGATTTCCACCTGCGTCATGGCGTACTGGTCCGGGACAATGTTCTGCATCGGGTCAAACGGATATGCCTTGCGGCAGATTTTGTGACCGGCCAAAGCAAGGTAGGCGGAAACCACGGCGGTATCCGATTCACCCGCCATGGCTTTCACCATGGAGATTTTTTCTTCTTCCGGCATGATTTCCGCCTCCTTTCAATTTAGCCGGTTACGGCCTTGGTATTCACGGGGTTCTTTGCGTCGTTTGCGATAAACACACTCCGGCTGTAGGTGGGAGCCGTAAAGGTCTGGGCGATGCCTGTGAACTTGGCATGATACCATTCGGGGCCGTGGTCCAGGCCAATCTGACCGAACAGCTGGTACTGCTCACCTGCGCCGGTCTTGGACAGCGGCTCCAGGAAGAAGTTGCCCTTGCCGGGAACAGGCTGATACACCGGGGCGATAACGTCCAGGTTCAGCAGCAGGGCCGTACCCTTGGGAAGAAACTCGCCCAGATACAGGTAGACAACGCCCAGAGGGGTCACAACGCTGGACAGTTTGATGCCGTTGATCTCACGGGCGGCAGGGATAACGGTCAGGCCGTTCTGCACAGCGTCGGCGTTGATCTGGAACATGGTGGTAGCATCGCACCACAGGACAAGGCCGTCCTGAGGAGCATTTGCCTCATAGACCTTCTTCACGCCGTCAGCGATGTTCCACAAGCCCAAAGGCTTGCTGGCCATGGCGATGACGTTGCTCTCAATGGCCTCAGTCAGGCCACGGGTCTTGTTGACGGTGGCATCGGTGGTCGCCTTGTTGTATTCACCCTGGACGAAGGTGAACTCAATATCCCGGTTCACCTTCTGCATCTTTGCCGCCACCTGGAAATCCAGTTCGTTCATGGGGTTTGCCTGCTGGCTGGCGATGTTGATACCGCTCAGGGTGCCCATGTTGGACTGTTTGGCATAGGAGATACCAACAGATTCGTGGAAAATCTGGGTGACGTTGGTCTTCTGGGCCCGGGTGACAACGGTCGCCTCAGGGGCCGTCAGGGATGCGGTCTCGGAAATGGCAGGCTGTGTACCGCCTGCGGTGGTGTACTCCTGGCCGGTCACGAACTCAACATGATTGGTCGTCTTTGCTCTGCCGCCGATAATGGAACTCAGAGGACAGCGGGTGTTGCCCTTGTTGAACAACATCCCGGAGTAGTTCAGTACGCCGAAACTGGTTGCGATTGCCATAGGTTTATCAGTCTCCTTTACTTGTTATTGGATGCTTCCGCCTCTGCCTGGAGGCGGGTGTAGTACGCAGCGGCAGCATAATCACCGCTGCCCTGGGCCTCTGTGATTTTCTTGGAGTAGTCCATGCCGACACCGCCGGTCCCACCGTCTGCGCCTCTGGGGGTCCCCTTCAGTTTCTCGGCGACGACACGCTTGGCGTAGTCCGTCAAAAACTTCTGGTTGTTGGCAAAAACCGTGGTCATATCGCCGGATTCCATGGCCGCAGCGGTTTCATTCGCAAGGGCTTCATCATAGCCCTGGGCCACCAGCTTTGCCTTGTACTCTGAAACGGTCTTCTCCTTGCGAAGTCCAGCCAGCTCCTTTTCCATGGATTCCAGCTTGTCAGCCTGCTCCTGCTGCTTCCGCTGCTCATCGGTGAGAAGGGCATTGTGCTTCCGCTTCCATTCTGCGGCATCGGAATTTGCCTTGGACACCGCCGCCTTCTGCTTTTCCAGTTCGGCTGCGTGATCCTCGTACTCGAAGCCCTCCAAAGCGGCCAGCTTCTGCTCAGGGGTCATTTCTGCGTAACCTTCAATTTTGGACGTGTCGATTTTCATGTTTTCTCCTCCTGCGTTTGGTCAGGCGGTTCCCGCCGCCATGTTTTCCGTTTTTATTGGTTGTCTCCCGTTTGCGTTTTTGATATGGCAGCTTCCCTGCTGCCGTTTATGCGGTAATCGCCAGCTTTGAGTTGGTTTTACCGATAAATTCTTTGATTTGCGTATATTCCCACCCGCAATCAACAAGGCCGCTTACAAGCCTCTCCATAGACTGGACGGCAGATAACTCCTCCTGCGAGAATACATTTCGGAGATTTTCTTTTGGCCCGATACCATAATCAAGCCGAAGCTGAGCGGCATCTTTGCCGAAAAGTGTCTTGTAAATGCAATTTGTGTAATTGGAATATGCGTGTCCGTGCATTCGCTCGTCTTCACTGGACTGCTGCAAGGCTTTCGTCAGTGCCTGCCGAACGGCGATCCCTTTTTCACGCTCAATCAGCTTGCCTTGCAAGGCGGCATCCATAGCGTTGAACTGCTTGATGTACGCTTCCTTGAACTTCATGGCGAGTTCTCCGGTGTACCCCATGACCAAAAGAGTAAAACCGTCTCTGGTCATAACCACCGCTTTTTGCGTTCTTCCTCTGCTGTCCGTGTACGTAATATCGCCAAAATTGGCGGTATTAAATTCGTCACTGCATCCAAGCTCCCGAATGTCACGCATCACCTTGTCGTGCTGTTTTCCGAAGGTATCCGCCACATCAAGACTTGTAACTGTTGGCCGTTCCTGCTTCCCAATCTTTGCGATTTCTACGAACATTGTTATCAATCCTTTCTGTTGATTAAAATGTTTTGGATTTCAGCAGCATCCCTGCTGCCGTTATGGCGGGCGGAGCAGGATTCGAACCTGCGACGTCGTGATTAACAGTCACGCGCTCTACCAGCTGAGCTATCTACCCATTGGCCCCGGTCCGCTGTTGAGCAGTAGTGGAAAAACAAGCAGCGTGCCGACACATGGTGCTCTCTGTCCGGGTTTTTGATTGGAGCCGCTGGACGGGGTCGAACCGCCACCCTGCTGGTTACAAATCAGCTGCACCACCTGTTGTGCTACAACGGCATATATGCAAAAATGGGCTACCAACACCATTTCTGGTATCAGTAGCCCATCGGCTGTTCCCGCTCACCTATGAGGGGCAAAATGTTCAGTTCACACGCTTTCGGCGGATTTCAATGACAACGACCTTGCCTTGCTCCACCTTGATCTCCGCTTGATTCCGGCGTTGGAGGATTTCCTCAACTGCCTCCACTTCCTTCTGTGTCAGGTTTGCTGCCATTGTCATCCCCTCCGTTCTGTGCGGCCGACGCATTCCGTTCCTGCGCCGCTTGGATGTATGGTAAACTCATGCGATAAGCCAATTGCGGATCGCTGAATAGGCCACAGTGGGTAAACGCCAGTTCCGGGGCGATTTTATCGCATCCCAACATTTGCGTCAGCACGGACGACTTCTGAGCGATGTTCTCGTAATTCCTCCGGGTAAACCGAATTTCCAGAGCAGACAGCTTCAGGCTGAGACCGCCCAGGTCCCGGCAGATACGCAGGACCAGCTTCAGGAACTCTTTCTCGGACCGCTTGAAAACAAGTTCGCTATCCTTCGCACGGGCTTCCGCAGCGGACCAGCCGTCCCGCATGATGACCGCAGAACCGGTATCGCTTGTGGATGTTCCGCCGTTCCGGTTCGGCATCCCGCAGATGGTCAGGACGGCATTATACATACTGTCCACCAGCTTCTGAATCTGCTCCTGGTTCATGTCCTTGGTGATGAGGTCAACGTCAATGTTCCCGCCGGTATCATTCGGGGGGACCATGATTGCACCCAGTTCCTTGAACTGATTGAACAGCTGCTCATCAATCCGGCATCCCACGAACTTCCAGTAGGCCTGGACGAACTGCTCGATACCGTCAATCCGGTTGCTTTCCGTCATGTTGATGGCATCCAGCAGCGGAATGACAATCTCAAAAGAGCCAAGCCGGGCCTGATTCGCCGGGTATTCGATAATTGGGATTCCGAGAATCTGATCTTCGCTGCGAACCACAGACCAGGTGTTCCAGACCTCAAAATATCGGTTTTCGGTCCAGCAGGAGAAAACAAGCGTCCCGTCTTCTTTTTTGACGTACCGAACGCCCATCATGGGCTTGTGACCCAGCCCGACGGAGTAAACCACAAAGGCATACCGGGGGTCTAGGGTGAAGATTTCAAACGGGGCTTCATCCGCTTCTACGTCTGCAAGCGCATCCGGCAGAACCATTCTGTATGCCGTGCCGCAGATATTCCCCCAATCGACAAGTTCCTTGTCCTTTGCGGGCTTATCCTCGGCAAGCATATAATCATTCAGAGTCAAAACCTCGGAGGAAATGCGCTCATCCCCACCACGGCTCACATACTGGACGGGTTCGCCCACCTGGTAGCCAGTCTTGAAGGAGACGATTTCGTTCGCCCGGTTTTCCACGACCATGTTATTGATTTCCGGCCGAATATCCTTTTCCCGGTATAGGATAGGCTGGTCGCCCCGGTAGTAGCGATAGAGGTAGTCAATATCGGCCTGGTTGGCAAGGTGCACGAACAGGGCCTTTTGCAGCACGTCAATGATGTTTCCCTCATTGATTTCGGAAACCTCGGTATAAATGACCTTCCGGCCAAACAGCTTTCTGCTTCCCGTCTCGCACACCCCCTATAGCTATCATTGCACGCATACAATTATACAAGTTCCATTTGGTTTGTCAAGTACTTTTATGCTATATAACCATTCGCAACAAAATGGTTAAAACGGTCTGCTGAAAACCTCCACAACCGCCCCGTTTAGGCTTTTGGCAAATTATTTATAGCTCTCCTGATTCGCTCCTTTCCCTTTGGAAGGGGTGGTGATTGCTTTTTCGACACTCCATCCAAGAGAATACACTCGGTTATACACAGTGTTGTAGTTAATCCCTACTTTTTCGCACTTACTTCTGAGCGAATTTGAGTTTACTTTTAACGGCTCTGATAGTGCCTTTTCAACGCTCCACCCATGCTTAATGCGGAAGTGAACTTGCTTATATGGTAACCCGGCTATTTCTGCTGCCTCAGCAAGGGACATTGTTCTCCCTTGGTATTCCACCCACCTTGTTGTCCGCCGGTTTCTTGCTTGTTCCGCAAGTGGAATCCATGTACAATTTTCTGGGCAGTAATTCCCGTTGACATCCTTGCGTTCTATCGTAAGCCCTTCTTTGTACCCATTCGCAAACGCCCAATCCCGGAAATTTTCAAATATTGCCCACTCCGTACACACGGATATACCGCGCTTCCCGTATTTTTCTGAATGAACATGGTTCGGATTACACCTGTTGTTCATGCCACACCATATATCATGAATTGGTGTATGGCTCATCCCGTGCCGTTTCCTAGACATAATAAAACCTCCTCAAAATGGTCTTTTCATAACTTCCACCTTTGCAAGCTGGAAAGACTCCGAGTAATCAACCAGCATTGCGATACTGTCAACCACATCATCATTTTTGTTCTTTCCAGCCATTGTGTAGCTGCAAAGCATACTCATAGCCAAGCGGTACTCCTTGTCTCCCTTATACGCGCTTTCGTCCTTGAAAAGGAAATGTTCTTTCGCATATCCGGCGGCAATAATAATGCGGGTCTCCTTATTCGTTGTGGAGAATTTTGTGGTGATCTTCGTTCTCCCGCCTTCTTCCTTTACCCGCTTTTGCACATCTGCGGCAATCCGTCCACCGGCGGAATTGCTCTCGAAGCGTGCGGCCTGAACCTTGTGCTTCAGCAGCTTTGCCACAAGCCTCGCTTCGACGATCTCCGGGTTGGAATTATCGCAGATAAAATCGTCGATGTAGTAATCATCCCCGTATTGATACGCAATCGGCATGGCGCAGTAATCTGTTCCCCTATCTTTCGTATCGCAAACAGCGATAATTGCGTCCGGATCCTGCTCTGGGAGGTCAAAATAGCGACGCAGTTCATTTTCCTGATAGAGCAATCCCATTCTTTCCACTGGTTCGTTCTGATACAGCGCCCTCCAACTTACCGGGTCCATTATGTCCCGCTGCTCCCGATAGAATTTCGTAGAGAATCCAACGCCAAACTCATAGTCAAAATTGCTCTCGTCGTTTTCGTCCATGGCCGGAATGCGAATAAATTTTGCCCTCGGATTGTTTTCATACTCCCGTTCCAGCCGCCCTATCACGTCATGGACGCTCCACCGAGTAGCAATATGCAGTTCTTTACACTTATCTCCGATTTTACGCTGCCGAAGGTCCGTTGTGTAGGTTTCCCACAGTTTATCCAGCCGCTCTTTTGACAGGGCCACTTCAATCCCGGATACCAGGTCATCGCAGTAAAGCAGATTCGCAGCACGGTACAGACCGGCGTTTCCGGTGCCGATGGACGTAAATTCCAGCGTTTCAAAGCGCTGCCGCTTGTCCAGGTCTATCCGGCAATCCTTGGCGTTTGTGCTGGATACCTGAACAGTTGGGAACACATCCCGCCACAGATACTCCCCCTTCGGGTCAAACAGCCGCAGGCACTCGTCGTAAACGCCACGCACAAAGGAATTGGAATGGCTGCCGGTCAGATTGGGATTGTTTGGGTCCCGGCCTGCAATCCAGGTCAAAAGAAATATTGCAAGCGTACTCTTCCCGACACCGGGCGGGAGGCTCACGGCCAGCAAGTCCAGTTTATCATCCCCGCAGAGTGCCTGCAAGGCATCAGCTACCGGTTTCAACTGCTTCCTCCTGGGGCGATAGAACCGTTTCTTCGCCTGCCGGTCCAACTCCATATAGAGCAGATAACTGTCAAAATCATACGGTGCATCAAACAGCAGACACCGCCGCCACAGCGTGTAGAATTTTCCGATTGCTTCCGCCGGGACCTTCCCCATCATATCGGAGCATTTGTCCCGAAGCTGTTTACTTTCCCTGTGGGCAGCAGCGAAGTCCTCTCCGGCCCAATTCATACAGAGCGATAACAGGTCCTCATAGGCCGAAACGTCCGCAGGACGGCGCTCCATGGCCCCCAGAATGGACGTTGATATTTCCTGATAATTCATGACGTTCCTCCCGATAAAGTAAAAAGGGCCACCCGTGCTTTCGCACAAGCAGCCCTTCGGCTAAGACTCCCACCTATGGGAGTCTTTATTCATTTACTGTGGTATCCCCATGTGGTACAGCTCGTCACACGACAAATCAATGTCCTCATTCCAGCTGATTCCATACCCGCCGGGGTCAACCTGAACCGTGTCAAATAGCGCTGGCTTTTTCAGATTGAGGAACACCGGAAACCTCGGAAACAGCTGCGAAACATCATATCGTCTAACTTCTCCGTTGACGAACTCCACTCGAAGAAACAGCCCCCCGTCCGGCTTCACATTTGCGACCTTGTGGAACATCAAGACCACCTCATTCCAACGGTTCCACCTTTTCAAAATTCTGCGTTTCCCATATTTCCATCAGTTTGTCTTGGTGCATGACTGCCCATTCCATCACAAGCAGCTTCGCTTTTGGCGGCAAACTGCCGTCGATCATTTTCAGCGTGCGAATATCAAATGCTGAGGCGTAACTGCCGTAGTAAGCATGAAAATGGGGTGGGTTGTGTTCACCCTGACGAAAATACATCTTGATGGATATGCCGTAAAATGTGGATATTATCGGCATTTTCGTTACTCCCTTCGGCAATCCCTCCACCCTTGCGGAGGTTATTTATTTGTCGCTTTCCTGGCGCGACACTCCCGGATGCGCTGGGCATTCACAGTCTGGCTCGGCTCTATCTGCATTCCCCGTTCGTAGGGGCTGTTGGCGTTTACGCAGGAAGATGAGATGCCCAGCATCCCGCAAATCTCCTTCTGCGAACGTCCCTCTTGTAGAAGCGCCCCGATTCGCCTGGTCATCGCCGTCTCAATTTCGCCATGCGTAATCAGGCATTTCCGAACGACCCCTTCCGATATATCCAACTCCCGTGCCGTCTCCCTGATGCTCAGGCGCTTTCTGTATTCCATCAAAACATCTTCGGTAGTCATAGCAAGCCTCCTATTTCTTCAGCAGAACAGAAAAAATAGCACCGAAGAAAATAATTGCATAAAGAATCCACATATCGCACATCTTAAAAGATTTTGTCCTCTGCGAAAGACCATTCATCAGAGACGATAGACCATGGATGCACATAAAGCGTCCTGTCGTCAAGCGTCATCTCGAAAACGCCGTCATCTTCAGTTTTTCCCATGCTGCTGGGGCTGACTTCGACCAGTGCGACAACATAGTGTGTCGTCCCATATTCACAAAGGTTCGTGTACGACCCCACGAGGCTGTATCCCTGGGTTTTGGATAGCGTAACGTCCGCAGAATCAGGGTACAACGCGGCCACCTTGTGGTAAACGAGCCACAGCGCAACTGCCATCTTCACGGCGTATTCGTTGAACTCTCCCTCGCGCTCCGTATCTCCCTTTTCGGTATAATCGCACCGGGTACACTTCTTTATCTTCTGGCTGAATACAATGTCGCCCAGGAGGAAAGTGTCGGTCTCCCCATCGTCCAGGTCATGGCCCAGGGGCTTGATTTCGTGGTCCCGCTTCAAGCCGCACTTACTGCATTTCCAATGCTCCACGCCAGATTCCGTGCAAGTGGCCGCTTCTTCGCTGAGCGTAACGAAATCGTGACTGCACCAAACCTGGTGCGTCAGGATAACAAGCAGGATGAACGACACCAAGACGGAAACGGAGATGATTACGTTCTTGCCTATCTTTCGACTGGATTCATTCTCTGGCATGATCAGCCACCCTCTTTCTGGCTCTCGCCGGTCACCTTGTCAAAGGACAGAATCCATTCGGTCTTGTCTGCCCGTCTGCTGCGGATTACGACATCAAAGCCCAGGAAATCCATAAACTTTACGAAGATGTCGCAGCGCATGGACTGCTTACAGCGTAATCTCTCTGCTATGCTGCTCTGGCTTCCATATCCCATTTCGCTTGCAAGTATGACCTGATTGTAATCACGCTTTCCCATGGCCGCTCTAAGTATCTCTTTGTCGGTCATTTACTTCACCCCTCCGTGTTTGGTAAACTGAGTATATCATAATCACGCATCCGTGTCAATAGGAAAATAAAAAATTTGCGCCCGAAGGGCGCTTTTTATAAAATCGAAAATCGCCTTTTTTATTTTTGCGGGATTTTTGGAATGGGGACATAAGCAGCCGGTTCCCTTTGCCTGTTCTTTCTTAAATGTAAGCCATTTTATTATTCAAAAATGAGCGTCCCCCCTTCATCGTGGATAAATTATTATCCACCTTTTTGGGGAAAGGGGCTTTTTATTTGTTTGGGTGGTAGAGGGGGTTAAACAAAATTTTCACAGAAACGCCCGTCCCCCAGGCCGGGCAACCCCAGCAGCGGCCCGGCCTCAGAACCGGCCAGCCGTGGCCAGGCGCAGCGGCTTCCGGACCGTGTCCATGTATAGCGCACACAAAAAGCCGCTTTCACCGGATACCCTGAAACGAACGCAACAAAATAATATTTTTGTAGCGTTAAACGCCTCGCCAGAATAGACCGGCAGGGCGTTTTCTTTGAAAATGTTCGGTTTTCTCCGTGTTTGTGGGTGTTTTCGTGTCCTTGTATCGTGGACTATATGGGTGTATCTATATAGCGTACATAATAACTAAAATGTGCGTGTAGAAAACACTGTAAAAAAAGAACCACACCCCCAAAAAAAATGAAAATAGGGGCTTGACGAAATAACGTTATAGTGATATAGTATAGCCGTAAAGCAAGAGCGCCCCCGGAGGCCCCGAGAAAGCAAGCCGGGCGAAATTGAAAAAACTTGAAAAAAGGGCTTGACATACTGCAATACATATGTTATAATATAGCCATCCTAAGGAAAGGAGGTGAGCCAAATGACCATGGCGGAAGCGTCCAGAATTATCATTGGGCTACGTGCGGACGGGTGGACAGATACGAAAATCTGTGATTTCCTGTTGTGGGTTGAAACTGGGGACCCGCAACACCGGCCGAAAACAGACTGACCACAGCGGGGGCGGGAAACCGCCCCCAACAAAAAGGAAACGGAGGGAAAAGCAATCAGCGAACGCAAGGAAACCCCGCAAGACAGATACAATAAAGCGCATACAACATCAATCTGTATCCGGGTTATGAATAGTACAGAATCGGACATCCTGAAAAAGTTGTCCAGCGTGGAAAATAAGGCCGGTTATATCAAAGGCTTAATCCGGGCCGATATAGCCAAAGAAAAAAATTAAATATTCCCGGCGGTGCTGCAACACCGCCGGGAATGGCCCGAAAACACATGAAAAACGCGACTCTCTCAGGAATCCGGGGGATTATTATATTACACCGGATTTCTCCGAAAGTCAAGCGAAAATTTAGGAGGAATTACAATGGATAATATCTATGATGCAATGCGCGAGGCCATAGAGGCCCGCAAAGAGCGGAGCGCCTGGGGGCGTGGTGTGCAGGCCTACGCCGTCGATCTGGTGGAAACCCTGCGAGGGCGTGCAAAGTATGAGGGCCGGGCCCCGGCCCCTGAAGAGGTCCGGGAGTGGCTGCTAAACGGTGCCCGCTCTTGGAGTGAGTACAGCTGGGGCGGCTCCGCTCTGATCTATGACGGCGACATCGCCGCCAACCTCTGCACCCCGTCGGAACTTAAGCGGACCCGCAACGGAGAGCGCCGCCCAAACAGCCGGGAAGAGTGGCTGGACGTGCAAGCAAGGGCCCTACATCAGGCCGCAAACCGTGTTATCAAGGCCCATCGGGCCGCCCTGATCGCGTCTAACCTCGTGATTAACCCCTACGGGATCTTGATCGATTTTGACGCGGCCGGGGCGCTGATGGATGATGACATCCGCGAGGAGGTACACGCCGAGCTTGCACCATGTACCCCGCAAGCATTTTTTGATCGGTACTGTCAGTTACACGCGGAACGCTACGGGGAGCCGTGGGAACTGGCCAAGCCGAACCCCTGCTATTGATTGGGGGGTGAAGATATGCTTATCCAAGATATTTCCGGCGCACCCGTGTGCGTCGGAAAAACATCGATAACAGTTAAGCGGCCCGACGGCAAAACCTGCGGAATTGTCCGCAATGTGTCCCGCGTGTGCGATTTGCCGCCCCGTATCATGGCCGATATATGGCCCGCCGTCAAGCGCTCCGGCGTATGGGGTACCACCTACGGGCGGCGGCTTTTGTATGTGTCCGGGGTGGTGTACTACCTTCACAATCTGCACGGGCTGGAGACGCTCCGCAAGTGTGACCCCGGGTGCGCCGCAAAGCTGGACGGATACGCAGACGCAGCGGCGGCCGCCGGTGTCGTGGTTATCCCCTGCGATATAATCAGCGGCTAACCCCTTGACAGCCCGCCGGGCGTGGGCTATAATTTGTAATGCTAGGAGGTGCAATGTTATGTACTGGCTGTTTTTTCTGCTAATCGTTTGCCCGATCATCTTTTTCAAAGAGCTTCTAAAGTGATTCTAACCGCCTCCGGTTATTCCGGGGGCGGTGCTTTTATATTCCTTCATGCTCCCGCCGTCGTGGCGGGGGCTTTTCTCTTTTCCTGCCGTGTAGCGTGTGGCGTTCTCTGCGCCACTCTGCGGCATTTTTCTTGCCTGGTATATACTTTCATCTCCTTTTACGTTTCTTTCCATGTGCGCCCCGTGTGGCGTTCGTGCGGCCATTCCCGCACATTTGTGCCGGGTGTATGGCGCTCTCAGCGGCTCCATATCGCACGTTTGCGGCGCTCAGGTATGCCCATAGCCGCCCCATATTGCAGCCCGTGCCGGGTCTGCGCTGCGCTTCGCCGCTCAGGCCGTGGACCGGCTGCGCCCTGGTACCCGCCGCCCCAGAAGGGGCCACGCCTCAGGCCGTCCCGGTTTCGGGGCGCAAAACGCCGCCGATCTCCATTTCGGGGACCGGCGGTGTTTTTTTGCCTGAGCCTGCGCCAAAGTCGCTGTGGCAAAGTCGCAAAGTCGAAAGTCGATGAGGGAGCGCCCGAAAGTCGCTGCTCTCAGGTACTCCCTCATAGTCGCTATAGTCGTTGAATGTTAAAATCGCAGGCAAAGTCGAAAGTCGCTGGGGCTTATTCGCCCTTTTCGCCGTCAATTATAGTCGCTCCGCTCCCTCGCACGTCCTCCAGGTACTTCTTCCGCAGGTCCTCCGCCGAAGCTGCTTCGCCAAGCGGAGAGTCGGGCTTCAAAACCACCTCCTGCTGGTCCGTGTACCCCATGTTATTCTTCATCAAGAATATTCCAGCCGTCGGATGAATTTTCCAGTTTTGCATATAATCCTCCATCTGGGCGTTAATGACATTTCGTGCCATTTTGATGGTGTCACGCGTAGAGTCGCTTAATTTCCGCCCCTCCGGGCTATTGGTGCACCATCTCCACAGGGTCATCCTATCCACACCGAAGGCCAGCGCCAGCCCGGCGAACGTCGGTTTCATATCGTTTTTGCCGCACAGGGTAAAATAGTCGATACAGCGTTGCTGCACTGCTTCCAGGCTGTCCATGTTTGGTTTGGGCCACTTCATGATTTCCAGGGAGTGGTTGATGTACTTGGTGTTGTCGCCGGGTTCCAGGTCAGGGATTTGATAGGGTTTTCTTTTGGGCTTTTCGGTGTTGGTCTGAGCGACCTCTTTTTTCTGCGCCATAGTCGAATACCTCCTTTTACTTTCATAGTAATATTTTACTATCTTTTCTACAAAGAAACAGAAACACAAAAAGGGAATAGAATAATATATATTAATAATACTAGTACAGACTAATATACTAGACTGCCTCCCAGCGGGAAACCGTCGTCGCTTCGGCGGTAATGACAATGTCCATCGTGCCATCGGTTATGCCGAATCCTTCAAAGGTCAGCATGCCGATGACCCTATACTCCACGATCACACGCTTGCTCTCTTTGTCCCGGATGACAAAGTAATACTCCATGCGCTTATTTACAAGCTCGCCAAGCGGGCGAAGTGTGCCATCAGTCTGTAAAACAGTGAACGGGAAGATGACCTCCTTAGGTGGTGCATATCGCAAATACGTCCCATCAAGGCTAGTGCATTCCACCTCATCATAAGAGTCGGTACAGAAGCTGTCTCTCATCTGTAGTATGACTGCAACTGGAACCCTTTTGCCATCGGCCACCGTCTCTATTTCGAAGCTTGCTGGCTTTTGTGAATCTGTAGATAAGCCGCCAGTATCAGCTGTATTGATGGCATCATCCTGCCAGTGGACAGTACCGCAATACTCGCAGATGCGTCCGGTAATTGGCGCTCCGCAGTTTGGACAGTTTGTCATAGCGCAGCAATCAGGCGGGCCGTCTGAATGATTACGTTTCCGAGGGATGCCGCCACGGAGGTAATCCCAAGACCAAAGCCATACTCCGCCCAGTTAAACTGCGCCCGACGCTTGAATACTGCCCAAAGCGGATAGCCAACCATCCAGACTGTAAACCCTATAACTCCGATGAGCCAGACGGCCACCGATACAACCTTCAAGATTTCCATTTTGTCCTCCTTTTGTAAGTTTAATAAATCTCTGTATATTTCTATATAACATAACACACAAAAGAACATAGAATATATATTATATATACTCTATACAGAGATTATCTAAGATACTTATATCTCCCCCGGTCCGAAAGCCTCTCTGAGGCCGTTGTCGTACTCCACGACGGCGAATCTCCCCAGGGGGTGAATCCATACCACGGTAGCTTTTTCTTCCGAAGGGTGCTCTCTCATGCCGCCCTCCCCGGCCTTTCCGAAGGACCAGGAAGGGATAATGCTTACCCTGTTACCGATCTGCATTGCTCTCCCTCCTCTCTCCCTGGCTGCAAAAATCGTCCTCCGTCGGACACCAGCCGATCTTTTTTCCGTTTACGCAGAGGTTATGTACTTTGCACCGGGCAAATCTCACGCCATCGGTCCTGACATTTACGCCAGCCTCATCGCCCCAGTATTTGCAATCCCGGCACCTTACCACGGGGACGGCATCAACGGTGGGCGTATCGGCTATGAGCCTCTGGATTTTGCTGTGTGCGGCAAAGTTTACAAGCCATTTCAAATCGTCTGTAATCTGCACCTGTGCAGACATATAGGCATCGGATTCGTCCACGGACATTTGATCCGCATCAATCAGCCGCATAAAAATCTTCCTTTCTCGGCATCTCTTTCAGCCATCGC
>ERZ1034807.70-NODE-70-length-18332-cov-5.622805_pt1 | contig 18332 bp, 23 predicted proteins | sample MGYA00520648_ERZ1034807 | MGnify/ENA primary metagenome ERZ1034807 (study PRJEB33766, sample SAMN09781684) | gut metagenome | biome: gut microbiome | host: Homo sapiens | place: Madagascar | study: EMG produced TPA metagenomics assembly of the PRJNA485056 data set...
ACATCACACAGGGTGAATATGATGCGCTGCAGGCAGAAATCGTTACAACGACAAATGAACTTTCGAATCTGGAGAAGCAGGCAAGACAGGCATCGTCCGTGCTGGGAAGTCAGATGCAGGCAGCAGGCGCACAGATACAGGAAGTAGGTACAAAAGTACAGGATGTTGGAAGTTCAATCAATAGTTTTGGAAGTAGCATGACAAAAAATGTTACAGCACCAATTGTTGCCGCTGGCACAGCATCTATTGCAGCGTTTAATGAAGTTGATGCTGGAATGGATATTATTGTGAAAAAAACTGGCGCAACAGGAAAGACGTTAGAAGGGTTTGAAGATATTGCAAAAAGAATTGCACAAGATATTCCAACATCTTTCGAAACAGCAGGGGCGGCAGTAGGTGAAGTCAATACAAGATTTGGTGTGACGGGGTCTACGCTGGAAGACTTGTCTACGCGGTTTATTAAATTTGCAGAACTGAATGATACAGATGTATCAGGATCTATTGATAATGTTCAAAAGGTAATGGCCGCGTACAATGTAGATATCAGTCATACGGGAGGCTTGCTTGATACATTAAATGCAACAGGACAAGCGACGGGTATTAGTGTAGACACACTTGCGTCTCTTATGGTTACGAATTCTGCAGCAATGCAACAGATGGGATTGAATGCAGCATCGAGTGCAAATTTTCTCGGAAAAGTAGAAATGTCTGGTGCAGATACATCACAGGTTATGAGTGGCCTGTCGAAGGCATTAAAGAATGCAACGGCAGATGGAAAACCTTTAGATGAAGCATTGGCGGAGATTCAATCAAGTATGGTTGATGCAAAAACAGAAACAGAGGGTTTGCAAGCGGCATATGATTTGTTCGGTACAAAAGCAGGAGCTGCAGTTTATCAAGCATGCAAGAGTGGATCACTTAGTTTTCAGGAATTAAGTGCATCAATGACAGACAATATAGGAAATGTAAATACGACATATGATGCAATGCTTGATGATACAGACAAACTGAAAACAACTATGAATACCGTAAAGGTTGCGGCAAGCGAGGTAGGAGCAACGCTTGCATCTATGTTAGCACCGATATTAGAGAATATTTCAGAAAAAATACGAGGATTGGGCGAAAAATGGAATAGTTTGTCAGATTCTCAGCAACAGCATATTATAGCGATTGCAGGTGTTGTGGCGGTAATTGGACCGTTAATAGCATTGATAGGAACTCTTATAAATTCGGTAGGAAAGGTTATATTTTATGGCGGTCAGATAGTGTCTTTAGTCGGTTCTATCACAACATGGATGGGTACCGCATCTACGTTTATTACAGGAACCATGATTCCGGCCATCACCGGGGTTGTCACTGCAATCGGTCCGTTTCTGTTGATTGCCGCTGCGGTAATTGCCGTGATCACTGCAATTATCGTAGTTATAAAGAACTGGGATGCAATCGTTGAGGTGGCACAGTTTGTATGGGAATCTTTCTGTGAGAAGGTGTCACAGCTTGTCACGGCGTTTAAGGAATTCTTCACATCTGCTTTTCAGGCGATTGGAAGCTTCTTTACAGGCATATGGAATGGGATCGTGTCCGTCGCGACAAATGCATGGTCAAGCATACGGAATGTATTCAGCACGGTTGGAAGTTTCTTCACAGGCATATTCCAACAGGCGTGGAATGGCATTACAAGTATCTTCAATCGATTAGGCGGTTTCTTTTCAGGTGTGTGGAACTCTGTAACAGGTATCTTCAAAAGCGCAGGTATGGCAATCGGCAATGCGATTTCCGGGGCGGTAAAAACAGCCGTTAATTTTGTCTTGTCGAAGGCAATCGGAATCATAAACGGCTTCATCGGTGCGATCAATGCCGTAATCGGTGTGATCAACAAAATACCGGGTGTCAGTCTGTCGAAGATCAGTAAACTTGGAGTACCGCAATTGGAGCGAGGCGGCGTACTTGCAAAAGGACAGGTCGGTTTGCTGGAAGGTAATGGCGCGGAGGCGGTTGTACCTTTGGATCAGAATGAGAAGTGGATTGCAGCAGTGGCACGTGAGATGAAGAGTGCACTTGCCGGCAATCAGACGGCAATGGCAGCAGGAGATATTGTGATCCCGGTATATATCGGCCAGTCAAAATTAAATGACATCATTGTACGTGCGAACCAGATTAATAATTACAGATCAGGAGGAAGATAATGCTGAACAAATATGTAAAAATCAACGGAGAACGTGTACCAAATCCAATCGATTATTCAGAGAGCTTCAGCAAAGTATCAAATGAATTTCAGTCAGAAGCAGGAGATGATCTTGCGATTGACGTGCGAGCCGGAAAATACTCCGGCTCGTTGAAGTTCCAGGTATCTTCGAGATGGAAGAACAAGCTGCTTGGATATGCAAAGATGCAGTCGGTAAAACTGCAGATTGATGAAGCGGAGTATACGGTGCGTGTTAAGAGTATTGATTGCGATTTGGAGAAAAATTCGGAGTACAGTCAAAACACGCAAGGATACTGGACGGTATCTTTTAGCGCGGAAGAGCTATAAGAGGAGGAAGCATCATGAACGAAGTGAATGATTTAGGATGCTTCCGACGACATGCCGCCGAACGAATGTGAGGGGGCGATACATATTATATGAGGAGGCGGTAGCATGTATCAGGTATCAGAAGAATATCTGAAACAAACAAAAAGAAAAGTACAGACGTTCCGCCTGGCCGGAACAGTAAATAAGATTGCATTTACCAATCATGACATATTAAGCGGTTCCTTCACGATAACGAATCAGTGCAGCGAGCAGAACGATGTCAAGATCGGCAGTGTGTACATAGGAGAGTTGAAGTGCACATTCAAGCCGGATCTTCAGGTGCCAGATTGGACGAATGCACAGATCATAGTATCAGAAGGACTCTTGATTGGCGGTACCGCATGGGAAGATGTACCGCTTGGCGTCTATACAGTATCAGAAGCAAATGACACGGAGTATGGCGTTGATATCACAGCATATGACAACATGGCTCGCTTCAATCGATCCTGTACGGTAGATATTACAATTGGCACACCATATGAGTTGTTAACGCTTGCTTGCACAACCTGTGAGGTAGAGTTGGGACTGACACAGGCAGAGGTGGATGCACTTCCGAACGGAACGGAGAGTCTTTCGCTATATACAGAGAATGATATCGAGACATGGCAGGACTTCGTGTTCTGGGTGGCACAGGCAACAGGTACCATTGCGACGATGGATCGTGAAGGAAAGCTTGTACTTCGGAGCTACACACAGAATGTTGTTGATACACTTACAAACCATAACCGGTTTACTGGTTCGAAATTCAGCAAGTTTGAGACACGCTACTCTGGATTATCCTGTGTGAATATGGAAAACGACACTACAAGCTATTATGGATCTGATCCGGATAATTATCTGACATACAATCTTGGATCGAATCCGTTTCTGCAATATGGTGTAGACAGCTACAAAGAGCAGATCCGGCGCGCGGTGCTGGATGCGCTTTTGAAAATAGACTATGTGCCATTCGAGACGAGCTGCTTATGTGGGGCGATGTATGACCTTGGCGATATCATCCGGTGCACGGATGGTATTGCTCCGGGAAAGCTTGGATGTGTGATGATGTATGATTATACATTCAACGGAGGATATAAGATCACAGGCTTTGGATCGGATCCAGCGCTTTCAAGCGCGAAGAGTAAGACGGATAAGAATCTGGAAGGCTTGCGAAACTCGGTATCATCTTCGGACATACTCTTTTTCAATTACGAAAATGCGTCTGCGCTTCAGCTTGGAGATGGCGATTCCAAAGCAATCATAGATATCCGTTTTACATCGTCCGTCTCAATAGGTGTGCTTTTTCAAGCGGAAGTGTTGCTGGAAGCAACTGCAACAGAAGAGGATGTAATTGCATCAATCGAGTACACATTAAACGAAGTGACGATTATTGGTTACAATCCAACGGAAACATGGAAAAATGGAAAGCATATACTGAGCTTGATGTACATGTTAATGATCGATGCAAATTCAATCAACCGATGGCTGGTTAAGCTGTCTATAGCCGGCGGCAGTGTAGCAATTGCACAAGGCGGCATACGTGCAACAATTTATGGTCAGGGATTAGTTGGTACGGTTGAGTGGGATGGATTCATCACACTGGAAGAGAAGCTTACAAGAATAGCTGTAACAGATTCTATTACGGTATCAAAAAATATGATATGTACTGTAGTTGCGGGATTAATTGATGTAGACAGAAATGTTATGGAAAATCGGCTTCAGACGATTCAAGTGAAGAATATTGTGGCTGTTGGGAATTTGCTTGATATGGCGGAAATTCGCTGGGGAATCGTTAGTTGGACATTTTCGACAGACAGTGAATGCACGTACTCGTCAAGATATGTATCAACGGAAGACGGAGCATTCAGACTTGCAACGGAATTTGTGAACAAATCGGCAAATCAGAGCATAGACCGTGGAATGATGAATGTTGTCAAATTAGATTCGACAGAATTTGAATCAATACAAAGCGTTCTTGTTAGTGATGTGCTCAATTCTGCAAGTGATAGTGGAGATGCTAAGAGTGGAACTTCGGATATTGAGAGTGAGACAGAACAGGTTGTAAAGTATCTACTCTGGTCGAAAAACAAGTATTACACGATTCAGGATGATGTAGTAAGCGGAATAACTCTTTCTGGAAATATCTTGCAGGCAGCAGATTTCGAGACACATGGATTAGATACAGCACCGGCATCGGACTATATCTTGCAATTAGAATCACCGAAGATATACAAATGGACGGATGCTGACACGATTCCAGATACAAAGATCACAATCACGGCGGTACCGCATGCACAGATCGTACAGGCAACGTGTGATATGTCGGATGTAAGTATCTATGGAATCACTGGAGCAACAGCAATCCATGAAGGTATAAAAGTTAAGCTATCCTATGATGCAGGTATGACCTGGACGGAAGAAGAAACTTTGACGGATGCATTAGAAGGAAGTATGTTACAGGCATATGAGAGTGTAGGACAATCAAAGATACTTACAGTCGCATTCATAGTATCAACAGTAACAGATAGTTTGACAGAGTTTCAGTATCAATTTGAAAATGAGGAGGATTAAGATGGAATCAGTACTTAAAAATGTATATATCAACAAAATTCAGATACCGAAGTTTCACGGACATGTGCGCTTGGAACTTCAGGGATGTAGAGAAAAAGAAGTTGTAGAGCATGACAATCATATGACGGATGCCCTGGAACAAATTATAGAGACAGGCCTTTGGGGAAATGTAATTGAACTATGGAAAACATTATGTCCAACATATCAAAAAGCATTCGGTGGAATTTTACTAACAGATAAAAGTATTCCAGATGATTCCGTGATGCTGCCTGGGGGAATAGAGGTTATAGCATGTGGTTCGTACAATGTTGTGAATAATGATAGTGCACTTACACAGGGAAGTTATAATGTTAATGAAAGTGTGCTGGACTGGGCAAGTAAAAAGATGACATATGTATATGACTGGACAACTAATCAGGGAAATGGAACAATTGCAGCAGCGGCACTTTGTAATGCAAAAGCGGGACTGTGTGGGTATGGGGATTCGGGTATATCAATTGATGGAAATGCAAGTGATATAGCTGAATTAATTGGCAATACTACAACTGTATATTGTGCAAAAGGTGCAAATGTATGTTTAATAACGGATCAATATCAGTATGCGGTCGAACAAAATAATAATACAATAATAGTAACGCGATATGACTCAAATCGAAATTCTATAGCACCATTTTCTGATACACCATTTGACAATGTTACTACAAAAGAAAAGATTAACTATAAAGAATTTAAAATTGAATCTGATACAAAAGTTGATGTCTATAAGAGTTGCACAGATGGTACAAAAATATACTTTTGGAATTACTATTGGCTAACATCTGGGTCTACAGGTATATGTACAATTATAGACACTTCAAATATGACAGTAAAAACAATCGAATTAAAGAACACAATTGAAGATACGATACGTTTTGATAAGGGATTTATGTGTTATCACAATTATTTATATACATTAAATGGAAATTCAAATAAGTTAATAGAAATAAATATGTCAAATGCAAGCGATATTAAAGAATATCCGTTACCTGGTAACAATATAGTCCTTAATACTGTAACAAATGCTTCAACAGGTAAAATTTACATGAAAAAAGAAGGAGGCAAAAATTTGATTTTTGATTGTATAACAAAAACAATTAAAGCATCTAAACTTGGAAGTTATGGGTATAATTATGGTATAGCAAATGTAAATCCGTTATCTGCGATACATATGTATATGACAAACGGGAATAATTTTATTAAAGAAACAAAGCTTGCACTGTATTTGGGCACAATCAGTAATTTGGATAAATCTGTGCAGAAGACAGCCGACAAAACGATGAAAGTTACATATACGATTCAGCAGGAGTAATTTGGTGTGCAGCAGGTGTGCAAAAAAAGTGCGTATATGTGCAATCCGGAGTGTGATACAGATATCATAAAGCACGGAAATTATAGGCAATTGCATAGATTATATATAATAGGAAGAAATAGAATAAGCTGGTAACGGGAATCGAACAGAAAAGAAGAAACCCTTGTATTATCAAGGGTTTCAGCCAGCTTTTTGATTCTGAAAAATTGGCAGGTGTGCAAAAAGTGAGCAGAATCATGAAAACAATTTGATTTTATCCAATTTCTGATTGTCATTTTCCTTTACCTTTTTGGTTACATGGATATATATCTGTTTTGTCACAACACTTCTGTTGTGTCCAAGCCTTCTTGCTATTTCATCAGTAGTCATACCGTTTTCAGCCAAAAGCGATGCATGTGTGTGTCGTAGTGCGTGTGGAGATAGATGACGGCCAAGCTGTTGCTCGGTTGCCTCACCAAAAAATTTTTCATAGGCTCGATGACTCATATAATATCCGGTTCGGATGTTTGGAATCAATAAAGACGTTCGAAATCCTTTTTCCAACAATATTTCATTCCTCCACAGAATACATTTTTTTAACTCTGTATATAAATCCGGTTGAATGTGAACATCTCGGATGGAAGTAGCAGTTTTGGGGGTTGTTACAATATCATTGTTTGGATCGTAATTTTTGTTGATATGAATTGTTCGTTGCTCCATATCAACATCATTTATTTCGAGCGCTGTGAGCTCTCCGAAGCGCAGACCTGTAAGAACAAGAATTGAAGTAACATAGTACCAATGCCATAGATTTCCTTTTTTCATATAATCAAGCATGGTGTGCACTTCGTTTGGTTCCAGATACTTTTCCGTTATTTTTTCTGACATATCTGATGTTTCAGAATTTGTATCTTGAAATAGCTTGAGTTTGCTAATCAATTTCAAATTATCGTGATAATCGTTTTCATACCCCCAATTTAGCATAGCCTTAAATCTTGTTAAGTAGTTGTTAATTGTGCTAATTGGCTTACTTGAATTGAGAAGCATCGAATTTACATATTGCGCAGTTAGATTATCAACGATAGAACACGGACCAAGCAGGTCAATCATCTTAGATGTAATTACTCGATTCCTTTTAACGGTTGCTTGTTTGAATACAAGTGCCTGTGCCTTCAGATACTCACTCTGAAGCTGTGAGAGCGTCACAGAGACATTTTTGGATTGAGTAGCTTGAATTAGTAGCTCTATCTTAGCAGAAAGCTCTCTATGCGCCTTGTTTCGATTCTGCGGAGTGTCCTTCTGTTTGGTTACAGATACAATCTTTGTTTTCTCCGTCAAAGGATCCTTATACCGTTCCCGGTAGACAACCGTTCCATTTTTTTTAGGTTCACACCACATAAAAAATCCCTCCTTTATTGATTTGTAAAGAAGGGGATGGTATAATATGTTCGTATGTTTTATGTATGCCATCCCCTTAGATGGTGTATCTGAGTCCCTTGTGCGCCAACACTTGGGACTCTTTTTATTTATTATGCAACGCATGCAGCGTATAACATATTGTTTCAATGTCCGAATCGGACAGGTTATCGAAATCATTCAGTTGTGTCTGAATAGTAGCAATGAGCTGTTCTTCAGCAGAGCCGGACGATTTCTTTTTCTTCTGGAAAAACAATGCGGTGATGGTACTCGTGAGAGAACCAATCAAACCAATTCCTACAATCATAAGCACGGATGCTATGATACGGCCAACAAGTGAACTTGGAGATATATCGCCATATCCAACGGTTGTTGCTGTGACGAAGCTCCACCAGATTCCATCTGATATCGACATTCCTTCTGCAAAATGAATCGACACGCCGCCGATCAGGATGCAGACGGCACTTGCAAACACCATATACTTGAGTCCGTTCAATTCAAAGAAGAACCGAACCCGATCATATAACCGACCGAAGTATGCTCCAAGCCGGGCAAGTTTCAAAACCTTTGCAATCTTTGCGAACCGGAAGATTTTAAGCACCCGGAAAATCTTAAACATCGAAGTGAATGGAATGATTGCAATCAGGTCTAACACATTCTTTCTGAAAAATTCCTTCTTGTCCTTCGATATGAATAACCGGACAAAATAGTCAACAATGAAAATGATTGTAATAATCTCATCAACCATGAGCTGCCACGGCTTGCATCCAACTCGTATGTCGTATATCGAAAGAAATACGGCAATGATTGCCAGAATACAGAATGTGATATCATATGTAGTTCTGAAAAATACACTCTTCTTATTCATGCTTCTTTAATGTATCACCGTTTTCAAAGTAATTTGATTCGTCACTACGTGAAACATATGAGTAATCCCCATTTGCGTCAACATCGAGACCGGCATCCTTTACAACCATTCCAGAGCTGGAATAAACACCAACACCATCAATATCAGTATAAACAATCACACAATAATTGAAATCGTTCTTTTTTACATAGTTAAAATACCAATCATTTAGAACTTCATCTGTAATTTCACTTGAAGCTGCCTTTATAACAGAATATTCACCAAGCTTATTTGTGCCGGTACCATTCATCACATCACGCACCTGAGCGTTGTCATATATATGGTTTGATTTACTGTCCTTGGATTCTTTATCTCCGCCGCCGAATATCATAACAATTATAACGATAAATACGACAATGCCAGTCAGACATCCAATCCCTTTTTTACCCAGTTTCTTTTTACCATTTCTTTCCATTGTATATCCCCTTTTCTCAATAGATTAGAATTTTCCTCTTAATTCAACTACCTTACCGATCACACGTACCGGCTTGGACATTATCTCTTCATTTGTAAACATCATAGGTTCATACTTGCTATTGAGAGAAACAAGTGCGATGCTGGAAGCGTATTTGACTAATCGCTTGCATGTCGCATCGTCTCCATTAACCATAGCAATCACAATATCTCCGGATTCTGCATCGTCCTGTTGGCGAACAATTACAACATCGCCATCGCAGATGCGCGGCTCCATAGAATCACCACGGATCTTCAAGCCAAAGTATTCACCAGTCTTGGCCATTTCTTCAGATATCTCTTCGGTGTCGATTATTTCAGTAATTGCATTGATAGGAATACCTGCAGCAACTCGACCTAGAACATTGATAGTGTGCCCTTTAGTACTATTGGATTGAGAAGAATGTTCCTCGACTAGATCAGATTTGCTAATTCCAAAATAATTAGCCATAAGTTCTATCTTATCAATTCTTGGATAAGAGTTTCCTTTAACCCAATCCGTAAAGGTAGTATATTTAACACCCAATGCCTCACACATATCGTTTCTATCTTTATGATGTAAGGACATATAGTACTGTATGTTCCTGGCCATAATTTGTTTATTACCAAGACTACCCATAAAAATCACCTCCTTGGATGATAGTATAAGATTAAAACGTAAAAAAATCAATATAAATTGAAAAAATTACGAAAAAAACGTTGACATTACGATTAAAGCGTAGTAAGATATGCTTGAAAATTACGAAAGGAGGAAGAAAATTGTGGATTTTCCGGTTGCAATGACGTTAAAACAGGCTAGAGAATTAAAGGGATATAATCAGGAAGAAGCGGCAAAACTCATTGGCATAAGCAAGGATACGCTTGGTAATTATGAAAGAGGGAAGAGTTATCCTGATGTTCCGATCATTCGAAGAATTGAGGAGTTATATGGAGTGCCATATAATCGACTTATTTTTTTACCTTTAGATTACGATAAAACCGTAAATTCTATATAGAATTTGATACGGAAGCAGAACAAAAGAAAAAAATTTAGAAAAATATCTCAATTATCGCGTTTTTTTCTGTGAAATATCGTTTTACTACTTATGTAGAACGATAACAGGAGGCAGCGGAGCAAAGGGAAGGAGGCGAACAGAGAATGGAGGAAATAAGAAGGGCGAAAATTCAAGTAGCTGTGAAAGAAACAACGGATGTGTATGACAGATTAGGTTTGAACATGACAGAGGTTGAAATTGTCTCGAGAAGTCAAAATGTTGCTGCAAAAGCAATGCTTGCGAAAAAACAACTGGAAGAGGAAGCAGAAGAGGTACTTGAGAGACAGCAGACAACAGTTAAAGAGAAATTCAATAACCGGATGCCTGCAATCTTCTCAACATTTGCATTGGTCATGTCGATTATCAGCTTATTCCTAAGATTATACCTATAATCGAAAGAATCAAGGCGAGTGTCGCAATAATACAGTTGTAGTAATTGAAGCGGTTTTGATGACGTTCTTTTTTGCGTCGTTCAAGTTCGGTTGAATCAATATTCTGATTGCTGATATCGCTATACAGTTTTGGATAATTATCCATAATATTTTACCTCCTTATTTTAATTGGTAGCACAATCATTATATGTCAGGAGGTACGACAGGACAAGCGAAAGCAGATCATTAGTGATCAAAAATAACATGGAGGTGGATAAAGTGACAAGAGATGAAAAAAAGGCAAACATTGAAAACATGGCAGAATCTGTGATGTCTGTAAAGAATCCCGCGGAGCAGTCCATGATGTTCATGGCGATGTCGGCATATGCGGAAGGCAAGGCAGCAGGCAAAGCGGAAGAGCGTCAGCGTTACAAAAAAGAAGCAGGGTAAAGGGAAGGAGGCGAGAGTATAGATGGTTTTCATTATTAACAATATGAAATATGACACGGACAAGATGGAAAAGGTAGCAGATGTCAAGAAACGGTACCCAGTAGGAGGAATTTGGAGCCAATACGTTACAACAATAGAGGATTGCGGATTATGGAAGACCAAGAGAGGAAACTGGTTGCTGACACGAAAAAGTTGCTATGGAAGCCACTGCGGAGAAGCAATCAAAGAAGCGGAGGCAAAGGAACTTCTGCTGAGATATGCATGGAAAGCATATGAAAAGGAATTTGGAGAAATAGAAGAAGCATAAAGGAAGGTGAAGCAATGGATAAACAACAGCTTGAGAAAGACGTGGATCTTCTCAAAAAGGAAAAAGTACGTTTTAGTGCTGAAATACGTCGGCTTAAGAAGTACTTGAATCATCAGGAAAAAATCATTGAAGTGGAAAAAACTCTCGAAAAGATTCGAGTAGAAATCGATAAGCGGGTGCAGTGCTTGGATGATGTATCTGAATTGAGCATATTGGTACGAGCACTGGAGAATGTATTAGATTATAGAAGATTTCTGGAGGAGATGAAATGACAAAGAGTGAATTTGAGATTCTGATAGACGGAACCGTTACGGATGAAGAATATGAACTGATCGAGACAGTATACATGTGGCATCCAGCGATTCGTAACGCATCGGGTAAGGAAGAAGTAGCAGAGCTGTACAAGAGTTTTGGACTCATAATTTTCAAAGATATGTTCCGGAGGGCAATGAAGCTAAAGGAGATAGATGAGGAGATTCGGTCACTTAATCGGGCGAAAGACAGCTTGGTTGCGGAACGGGAACGATTGAAGAAGGGAGCGTGATTGGATATGGATATTCGGGAGATACTTGGAATATCCGAGATGTACGAATTTATTAGATACCTAAAAGATATCATTTTTGATAAGCAGAGAAGAGAAGAATACTTCAATAAGATAATTGAAGATATTGATTTGAGTACAGATTTCATCAGAGATGTGTTTCAGGCAGAGGCAGCTCAGCGAAAGCAGATGAAACAAGACTATACGCCGGATTGTATTTGTAACTTATTTTATGAGCTTTCGACGACACCGGCAGCGGTACTTGATGAATGCGCAGGAACTGGAAGCCTTGCAATATCTTATATTGCAAACGGAGTAAAGAATGTGATCTGCATTGAAAAAAGCGAAACGGTATTTCCACTTCTTTTGTTCAACATGAGCATTAGAAACGTAACAGGATGGGTAATAAAAGAGGATATAACAACACGCGAGTTGCTTGAAGCATACCGGCTTGAAGCTGGAACGCGATACAGTGACATTGCAAAGCTGGAACCAAACATCGGACGAGCACAGACAATCATATCGAATCCGCCATATTCATTGCCATGGAGTGGCGTTGGGGACTGGAGGTTTCGAAAATATGCAGTACCACCAAAAAGCAAGGGTGATTATCTGTTCATAATCGATATATTGACAAGGCTGAAGGAGGGCGGGGAAGCGTTTGTACTACTTCCGCATGGAGTACTTTTTCGCGGAAACCAAGAACTGGCAATCAGAAGATCATTGATTGAAAAAAGATATATTCATGGGATTATTGGTCTTCCAGACAACATGTTCCTGAATACAAGCATACCAACTGTGATGATCTGTCTGAAAAAAGCAGATACCGAGAGCGTGTACATAATGGATGCAGCGAAATATGCAACAAAGAAGGCGAAGGTTAACGAATTAGACGGAGAAGCAGTACACGAGATTGCAAGGAATTACAAAAATCGTATCGAAAAAACAAAAACATCCAGGTTGGTGTCAATCGAAGAGATTCAGGCAAATCAATATAACTTGAATATACCGCGATATATCGATACTACGGAGCCTGAAGAACAGGTGGATATAAGAAAGCTGACAGCCCAGATGCAGGAAACAGATGCGGAAATAAGGAAGACAGAGCGGGAATTGGCGGGAATGATGCGACAACTCGTTGGAGATGGTTATCAGAACGATATCGCGGAGGTATTGAAGCTATGGAACTGACCAAATACAAACATGTAAGAATCAAAGATATATGCATATGGGAAAGGGCAAAGAAAGGAAAGATATATCCGGAAGGAAGCTTCTGCGTGCAGGTATCGGCAACAAAAGGTCAGATGGAGTATCTGAACGAAGAGAAAGAGGTTGAATCAAAATACTGTGTCTTTCAAGTTGTGTCAAATAGGTATTTACCGGCATATGTGTACATGATCTTCAAGATGAATTTGCCGGAATATCTTAGGAGAACACAGACAGGACTCAATATTGTACCAGAGATTTTTAATGAGTATGAGATTGACCTGCATACGAATATAGATACGCAGTATGAGCTTGTCAATACGATGCGATGTATCGATACAAGAATCCAAGAGGAAGAAAGACAGGTGAAAGCGATTCAGGAATTAAAGAAATATCATTTACAAAAAATGTTTCCGGATATGAACCAGTAACAGAATGTAACCGGTTGAGTCGGTGACAAATTGTCACCAACTGAATTAGTAAGGAGAGTGAGGACTATGGAAGAAGCAAAAAGAAAAGAGTACAAGCTGCAGAACGCTTACACGCTTGCAATCTATATGGGTATCAGCGAAACAATCGCACATGAAATCAAGTATGGTAAGGAAGATAAGCGGGAAGAGCTGGCGTACATGGTAGATCGGTACAACCGGGAAGAGGTTATATCCGGTGCGACACTGGAAGAACAGCTGAAACAGTATAACCAGCTCGCAGGAGAGAAGTATGGAATGGAAGGAGGCGAAAATCATGGAGATAACAGCAATTAAGTATATTAGCGCATCGCCGTACGTGACGAAGGCGCAGATACAGAAGGCGTTGGATGTGTCAGCGCGTACGGTATCGAACCGGCTGGCAGAGATTGACATGTATGTGCAGAAAGGAAGATATGGTGCATACACGATATTGGATGGATGCGGTGTGACATACGTCAATTACCTTGCATTTGTAGATTTTCTGAAATACAGGAAGGATCTGAAGGCAGGACACAGAGTGCCGGCGTTCAATCCAACATCGGTCGCACGGCAGATCGGATGGGGTAACCTGCAGGCGGAATATCAGTAAAGAGAGGACGAGAGAATGAGCAACGATATGATTTTTGCTACATACAAAATGGCTATGATCGCGATGGTGGAAGGTGCTGTACTGCTTTGGATGGGGATGATATATGGCTTCTGGATCATGGTAGCCGGAACAATCTGGCAACAGCTGATTGAATTAGCAAACGAGGAAGATGAGGAGGAAGAAGATGAGACTGAAAGACGAGAAACTAAAGCGTCCGGCAAAGCCGACGCGAAAGCAAAAAGAAATCATGACCAAAAACGGCTTGCGCTGGGAAAACTGGAACGTCGAAGCAGACTGCGCAGATCACATCATCGTGAAGAGCAAGACATCGGATCGAAGAAGGGTGGCGTACAAGTGACGAAGATGGATGAGATCATGCACAAGGCATATATGAGTGCAAAAAGCTTCACAGGATTGGAGCCTCCGGCAGGATGCCTGTACATAGGCAGCAGAATCGCGAATGGCGACCGGTATCGGTATTGGGTAGCAGAGGATGGCACCTATTATCAGGAGTCGACCGGAGAAGCTGCATTGAAAAGAAAAAGAGCCGGCTGAAAACCGGCTCAGGTGTAATACCTCGAATCTGAACAATTTGAGTGTATCACACCAAGTTTATATCGTCAAGAAAAGCGGGATAAAAGCTCGCTTTGAGACAGTATAAGCATATTAAAGTTAGGGACAAGGATACACTTTCGATGGCATACAGAAAACATACATTTTATTTTCCAAATTCAATAGAGCATGGATATGGGTTTAAAGGGCATATAGGTGCAAAAGGTGAGAAGCGGGCAAAGCGGAAGAAACCGACACCGGAACAGGTGAAGCGGCAGAATCAGATCAACAAGGAGAACAAGTGCCGACATCTTCTGAAAAAGAACTTCTTACCCGGCGATTGCTGGATCACATTGAAGTATCCGGCAGGTACGCGGAAAAGCATGGATGCAGTCCAAAAGGATTTAACAAAATTTAACAAGAGCATGCGGAGAGATTATGCAGCACATGGAGAAAAGTGGAAGTGGGTACGGCGTGTAGAGATTGGCAAGCGCGGTGGTATCCACATCCACCTGATCTGCAACCGGATATGGAATACGGAGCTGCTGATAGCAAAGAACTGGCCGGGACAGTCACATCATAGTGAACCGGTCCGCGATGAAGAAGGATTCGAACAGCTTGCATCATATCTGTGCAAGCCGCTTCCGGAAGAACTTGAACAGGAAAGCATATTTGACCCGGAAGAGATCAAGCGCGCATCCAGTCTTTCTTCGAGTAGAAACTTAGTACGTCCGGAACCGGAGAAGAAAGAATATGTCCGGCGGACAATGAAGAAGATCATCACGGATGGACCGGTAGCCCGTCCGGGGTATTACATAGATAAAAAATCAATTCGAATTGGCATAAATCAGGTAACAGGGTACAGCTATGTCTATTACACGGAAGTAAAGATACAGCAGACCAAGAGAGTGATACGAGCGCCGGGCGACGATTGGCCGAAGTTGCACCGGTGCAACGAAAGGAAGAGACGAAAATGCAGGAAGTGAGGATATATATTGAGACTTCGACGATTGCGCCGCGCGCTACGAAAGCCGACGGCATGTATGTGATGGAAGCATACGAAGATGGACGGCAGATGCTGTACAAAGGCGAGCCTGCGGTCGTGTATGAAGTCATGCATTTTGAACATTGCAATACAAACATTATCGCATTGAATTTACTCATTGCGGCGTTGGAGCGCATGCAGAAGAAATGTATTGTGCATATTCACACACGTACAGAGCATGTCTTTTGGACGCTGAAAAATGACTGGCTGACCGGTTGGAAGAAAAACGGCTGGAAGTCGGCACGAGGTGTTGCAATCAAGAATGCAGAAATGTGGGAAAAAGTCGAGTATTTACTCAATAAAAATGATAGTTGGACTGTATCCGAGGACACGCACGAGTGGAAGGCTTGGATGCAGGAGAAGATGAAGAATGGAGGCATGAAAGATGTGGGCTAAATTTGGAGAGTTAGATAGTGCTGAAGAGATCAATCGCATTGCGGCAGCAGAACTGCAGGAGGGCGATATTGACGCTCTCAAAGCACTTGCTGAAGAAAACGGACTGGATAAAGACGATGTAGAAGATTATATCGACGGATTGATTGATACATTGACCACACCGGAGCTGGCAGCGGTCGGAAAACTGGATGTGGAAATGGAGCATCTGAATGTTAAAGGCATCCTTAAAGATTGGGTGGACGAGCTGAAGGCAGAAATCATGAGAGACAAGAAATTTGCAATCGCTGTACGACGCAAAGGGAAGAGCCTTGCGGGATATATTGCACTGACAGCGGAGACGGGATATACGAATCGTGCGGTGGTGCATAAAGAGATTGTTGCTAAGACTACAACAATTAAAAACATGATCGGATCGCATGAGTTTTCTATCGGGATCCCGACGCGGACGGAGCGGAAACAGCTGATGCATACATACTATGAGGGGAGTGTTGACTGATGATGGCATTCAAAGGATTCACACCTGATCTGAAGAGTGTAATGGGTGATGGAAAGAAAGAGACATGTCACTTTGTACCAGGAGAGACAAAGAAGGTTGAAAAGAGTCAGACGGCAAGTTCTGGTTTCCATTGTTGCGAGTATCCACCAGCCTGCTTGAGATACTATAGTTGGCCGAAAAGCCGGTTCTTTCGTGTGGAAGCAACGGGAGATATTGACGAAGATGAGCAGAACCGGATTGCATCGACAGAGATCACATTAGTGCAGGAGCTTGATGCACAACTGTTTGCATACTATACGATGAGATATATCATCATGCATCCGCGTCGGTATGATTGGAAAGTAACAGAAGAAGGCGTAACAGTGAAGTTGGATGAGGCGGAAACATTTGCAGCAGAACATATTGCTATTGCAAGAAGCAGCAGTCCGCGTGTCAGAGGTACAGAGGGAAGTGTGCTCGGTCTGCTTGTGGAAAACAAAGATGGCATCATAGCATCAAAACTGATACTGGTAACGAAAGAACTTGCTGGAAAATGGATAATGATTGATAAGGATAGACAACTGCATATGGAGGAATGAGCATGATTAAGAAAACGATAGAAAAAGAGGCAGTACCGGCATGCACAAAGAAAAAAGGATACTGGACAATACTACAGGTTGTGAAAGAAATTATTGTATTAAATATCTTTAATGACGGAGTATTGAAAGCTCGCCATTGTTTTAATCCGAAAAACTATGAATATGCAACATGGCATTCAGATACGGGTGTATGGCATGACGAGCAGGTAGTAACTGCATATGCTGCATGGTATGGCTACTACGGACGTTGGGGATACAGTGATAATACGAGCATGTCAGACAAAGACAGAGAGGAACTGGACAAGATCCTTGAAGCAGCGGGCAGCAGGGAATATTACAAAACGGATGTAATTGAAAAAATTTACGACATGGAGCAGGAGCGTGACAGAGACCTGCGGCAATCCGCAGAGTATAGAAGGTTGCAACGTGTACAAGATTTTATGAATCAGGTACCAGAAGAACCATCGGATCTGTTGGAATGGGTAGATGAAAGAGCGACAGGCGGAGAAAACTGGTGCTTGAAAAATAGAGAGACTAAGAAGTGGTCGTGCAGTGCCTGTGGGAAAGAATTTGACTTGAAAGAAAAGCCACGAAACAATGACATGATCACATGTCCGGAATGCGGCAGTAAGATTAAGTATTTATCGCGAAAAAAGAAGATTGAGAAGCATGTGCATTTATGCCTGATTCAACCGATGGGTGAAGAAATTGGAGTTGCAAGGCATTATCAAGCAGAAATCTGCTTTTATCCGGGTAACGGATGGAGAAAAGCAATAGGTGTTGATGAAGATATTCGAATTATTTTGTATAAACGATCACCAGAGGATATTGATATTACGAAGCCCTCAAAGAAAAAAACGGTTGATATTTACTACAAACAATGGAACGACGGAGACTTTGATAACAAGGGAAACCCGACGAATCGAAGGGAATATACAGGTTTTTTGTATGATGGCGGAATTGAAGAGGCATTCAAAAACACCGAATATGAATGCTGGAGCAGACTGTTCACGCAGATGGCGGCAGCAGGAATCCAGTGCAACTGGAACAACATGATGGTAACGAAGAAAAG
>ERZ1034807.73-NODE-73-length-17560-cov-18.452614_pt1 | contig 17560 bp, 23 predicted proteins | sample MGYA00520648_ERZ1034807 | MGnify/ENA primary metagenome ERZ1034807 (study PRJEB33766, sample SAMN09781684) | gut metagenome | biome: gut microbiome | host: Homo sapiens | place: Madagascar | study: EMG produced TPA metagenomics assembly of the PRJNA485056 data set...
CGACCTGCTTGGGATAAAACGTCGCGTTGACGTAGGTTTTCAGGGCGTTGTCGCCGCAGCAGCGGCGTTCGGCCTCCATCTTTACCGCGCTGAGCGCCTCCTTGCGGACGCAATCAACGTCCTGCTTGACGAGCGTAAAGCTGTCCTCGGTGCGCTGGTTGTGGACGGCCTGCTTGCACAGCGCCTCACGGACGTCCTTGAGCTGCCCGTCGATATAACCGTACATTTCCACCATTTTCTGGTCGTTGTACGTGTTGGCCTTGAGCAGCGCGATCTCGCTGTCCTTCGCGGCCAGCTTCTGCTCCCGTTCGAGATCGTAGCGTGTGACCGGCATGTTCTCGCTGCACGTCGGCTCCTGCTGGCGCGAAGCCAGCGCAGCGGCCAGCGCTGCCATGGCGGGCGGCGCCCCAGCCGCCGTCACCTCTGCGGCAGCCGCCCGGTTGTTCTGTCCGAGGCCACCCAGCAGATTGCCGAGCCCGCCGTTTGCCAGCCCCAGCGCGGCGCCGCCGATGCCAAAGCCCAGCGCAGTCCCCGCGAGTCCCTTGCTTGCGTATTCCATAAAAAATACCTCCGGTAAAAATAAGTAAGCTGGCCAGCTCCTATCCTCAGTCTACCGGCTTTGCGCTTTTTCTGGGGGGGCATTTATGGGGCATTTGTGTACCAAATTTTTTATATTTTTTTGCATTTTCCTCTTGACATTTACACGCATTGCGTGTATAATAAAGCCATAAGATAAAGCAAGGCGAAAGCCGGAAAGAGGTACAACATGGAAACCAAGATCGTCAACAACTACGAACTCATTACTTGCACTGCCATTGCCACTGAGGCTGGCGACACGGAAGAACAGTCCGCGATCCTCTGCCGCGATATGGACGCCTGCCTGGGCGACGCATTTTGCGTGTACTTTGGCTACACGCTGGACGAGCTGGCGGACAGCATCGAAGACGCTGACTATCCCGATTTCAGCGACGATACGCTCGCCACCGTCCGCATCGACGGCCAGCCCATCAGCGCGTACTGCTTCTGATATGAAGAAGGAGGTTTTTCAAAATGAAATACAGTGGAGATTGGACAGTTCGTGGTGCGCTGAAGCATGATGGCCTTTTCACACTCAATGGGCCAGATGATGATCAGCTCTATTTGCCTGTTGGGGCGGAGGGCTGGAAGGATGGATGCAACGCTTTCAATTTAACCACGCGGGAATTTGAGTCGATTCCCGCACACTGGGCGGTTTTTGAGATTGACTTCCCGCGTAGCCGCGCAAATTGGGAGGCTGCCGATGCTGACTGATGCCCAGCGCCGTGCTCACGGTTGAAAAAATACAAGGAGGTACCACCATGAAACTCACACCCGCAATCCGCGCTGCTCTTTACGCCGAAACCGGCGCATACGCTGACCGCGACGCCTATGTATCCGATATGGCGCTATCCAGCGTCTGGGGCGACGCCGAATCCGAAGAGATTCCGGCGGAGCGGCTGGCGCTGCTCGGCGGGATCTGGGACGGCGCGCACTGCACGATCCCGGAGGTGATCAAAAAATACGGCCTGACGCAGACCGGATTTGCGCAGTATTTTGGAATCCCGCTGCGCACCGTGCAGGACTGGTGCGGCGGGAGGCGGGGATGCCCGCCGTATGTGATCGCGATGATCGCAGAGATCTTGGCCGCGAACGCACAATAGATGCAAAAAGCACCCGTGGGACGAATCCCACGGGTGTTTTGCGTTATGCTCCTGTCAGACGGCGGGCGGTGTTGTAGATGTGCGGCAGGCGGCGGGAGATGGTCTTGCGGTCGACGCCGATCTCGGCGGCGGCGTCCATCTGCGGGAGCCTGCGCACGATATAAAGATTCACGATCTGCTGATCGATCTGATCCAGTATGCCCTCGTCAGTGACGCGCTCCCAGTCGCTGCGCGTGAGGTGTTCCAGCTCCTTCGGCAGAGCCAGCCGCGCAGTTATGCTTTCGTCACTCCCTTCGGCCCGCCGCTGGGCAGGGCTTACTTTTCCTTGTGATTCAGCACGGCGATATTGCCCTTGTTGCTGACTTCGAGATCCAGCGCGGCGGCGATATCGCGCACTTTGATGTAGTTCGTGCCGTTTTTCAGGATGCGTTCAACGGCGACTTCCTTGCCGTCCACGATGATCTTGCTCTTTTCTACCATTTCGGTCTCCTCCTCTGCATTTTTTCCATCTTCGAGGGCCATCACGGTATGGCCCGAGCTTACCAGTACGTCGCCGCGCAGGAGATTGGCGTCCGTCGTCAGATACTTGCTGTCGGTCAGCAATACAAAATCGCCCGTTGCAGGCCAATCATGCAGCATACAGTATGTCGTGCAGCTGTTGCCCTGCCGACGGTAGAGCGCTTCGATCGACGCGCAGCCTGCGGCCACGGCGCAGAGCATCATGAGCGCGGAGCAGTCCGTCTCCACAGGCTTTGCGATCCTGCTCACGTCCCACCTGACGGCTCTGGCGGCCTCGTATGCCGTGTTCCGGCCGTCCATGTCGTAGCCGATATTCGGGTTCTTAATGGCCGCCTCGCACGTCTGCGCGGCCAGCTCGGCCTTTTTGCGGCTCTTGTAGCGCAAGATGCCGAGCCAGCGGCCATTGTACCAGTTGGAGATATTCAGCTCCCGCCCGGTCTGGTTGCCGGGCTGCTGGTTGCGTCCTCCGGTTTCTCCAAGACTGGCCTGCCCAATTTTGATACTCATGCCCGCTCACTCCCGTACAACTCGTGGTGCAGCTGCAGCACGGCGGCCTCGATCAGCTGATCGATTGTAGATACGTCGAACCGGATTCCGTGTTCGGCCAGAAAATTGATCACATAGGCTTTCTTTTCCTCGCCGTCCGTTGCCGCGTAGAGCTGTTCCGCCGCTTTTACGCCGATTTCGACGTATGTTTTGATGGTTTGCAGTTTGTTGGCATCGATCTTGGTTTTGAGCCACGGGATCAAAAATGCCGAAACGAGCGCGCTGATGAGTGCGATCACTGCCGAGATGATCTGTGTGTAGTCCATAAGTAATTACTCCTTTTGTTATTCGACTGTTTCATTTTTCTTCGCAAAAACCCGCTTGAAGGCCAGCAGCAGGAGCTCCCCGCCGAATGCCGCAGCGGCGAATGTGAGCACGGCGGTCAGATCGATTTCGAGCGAAAACAGCACGGCGATTGTCTCCAGCACGACGGCCCAGATCAGCGTCAGCGTTAGGGCCTTGATGCAGTAAACGACAATAGTGCGCGACATTTCGCCTTTCGTCCATTTGCTTTTCCCGCTCATTCCTCCGGCTTCGCCCCCTTTCCGCACTGCGCCTCCAGCTGGTGCAGGAACTTTTTCACGTCGCCGTTCCCGCCCATTTTTTTATACTTCTCTCCGGCGATCAGGCGTTCTGCCATTGGCATCTCTTCTGACATGATGGTCAGCCGGAGAATTGCGAGATACTGCTCGTTCTGATGCGTCTGCATCTTGTCGAGCTTCTTGTCGATCTCGCCTAAGTGCTCCTCCTGCGTCGTGGTCTTGCCGCGCTTTTTCTGAACCGCGCTGACGACGGCGTTGACGACCGCCGTCAGCGCGGACGAGCCGAGCACGGCGCAGACGAGGGTGACGATGATGGTCTTGGTGTCCATGATCTTTCTCCTTTATGTAATGGTTACGATCTCCACATAAATCCCCACCAGCTCTGCCAGCGGGTGGTAGACCGCCGTGCCGGTGTCGCGGGTGCAGTGGTAGGTTTGCCCGGACTGGGTGTAATACTTGCCCGCGAACAGCTCCATGTTGCCGTTATAGGGAATTGGATCGTACTTTGTGCCGTCGTGGGTTTCATCAATTCGCACATAGATGCTCTCGGTGCCGACGCCGGGAACCCACTGCGAGGCAAATGTGTGCGTGGCCGGGATGGTTTTGTAGAGATCGCCGGTGTGCAGGAATTTAAAGCCGGACTTATCGGTGGTGTACTGCGCCGCGACGAGATCTGCCCACTCCGGGTAAAACTCCCGCATACGGTACGCCGCCACATCGTCGACGGCCAGTGTGTTGATCTGCTGCCGCACAAGCAGCTCCTGCACCTCGCCGAGGGACAGGGGACGGTTCTTTTCCTCTGCCTCCGCCCGCGCCTGCGCTTCTTGCATGGCGGTTACTTCTGCTTCCGTCATCTCGCGGATTACGCCGTTTTCGTAGATTTTCATATACTAATCTCCTTACGCTCTATCCGACAACACGCTAACTGATGCAACCATGCCTACGGGCATATGATCGCCTTTCTGGTTAATATACATCAATACACCACCCATAATCTTATACGTTGAGTAATCAACGCCAGGTTCTGGTATCATATTTTTTGTGTAGTTGCCATTACTACAGAAAATTCCATCTGCATCTCCGGCCATGTAAAGGCATGACCTACGCTCAATGGTCTTCCAAGAGTCAACGTTGGCTATCAAACGCCAGCGGTTAGGAGGTAATTCTGCACTTAATGGTATAGGATAAACCCAAAGTTCTCCGCTCGAGCTTGTTTGCGTACTATCGGCTGGAATATCGAGGCAGATCTTAATAGCTACTGCATTGTAATCAGATACAGGTACGCCATTTTCATCTGTATCAATCACAATTCTTCTTGTAGCCTCTTCGAGTGTGAATTTTCGAATTCGTTGCCAACGCATACCCGTCGGCAGATTCACCGCCTCCGTCTGCGTGATCTTGCCCGCAGCGTCGACGGCCTTGACCTTGACGATCTGGCCCACGGCGGCGGAAGCGGGGGCGGGGACGGAGGTTCCGGCGATGGCTGCGGCTGCCTCTGCCGCGATCTCGGTTTTGTCCGCGTCGGTGAGGGTGTAATCCTTGCCGGGCGCTCCCTGCGGGCCGGTTGCGCCGGTGTCGCCCTTTTCTCCCGGTGCGCCGTCCTTGCCGTTTTTGATCTCAGCGGTCGTCGTGCCGGTTTTGTCGGTGATGGTGATTTTTGCGCCGGTGCCGGTTTCGGCCACGGAGGCGGAGGGGCTGAAGCCGTCCTGCCCTGGCGCGCCGTCGGCTCCATCCTTGCCGGGGCTTCCGTCTTTGCCGGGCGCTCCCTGCGGGCCGGTTGCGCCGGTGTCGCCCTTCCCTCCTTTGAGTTCAGCGAGGGCGATCAGGTTTTCCCACGTCTCCCCGCCATCGTTGGAATACTGGATGTAGCCGTCCGCCGTGCGCAGATCGATGGAGCCAGCGCCGCCAGAGCCGGTCTTCGCCGCTTCGTTGATGGCGGCGACAAGATTGTCTTTGGCTGTGGTGGTGAGGTTGTTTAGATCGCCGATGATCTCCTGAAGCTGCGCCCAGACGGGGAGCGTGGGGTCAGTCGAGGGGTCTCCGGACGGCTCCACCGCAGGCTGCACCTTGCCGAGCGATACCCAGACAGTCGGCAGCACGACGCCGGAGGCGTTCGTGCCGTACACGCCGACGCGGGCGTAGCGCCCCGCCACGGCTAGAATCTCGGGCGGGACGGTCACGGTATCGCCATCCCATTTTGCCGGGAGTACGTCGACGGTGGCCCTGCCGTTTGTAAAGACGGCGGTCTTCGTCAGGCCGTCCCAGTCGGATGAAAACGCGAATTCGACGCCGACGGCCTTCGCCATGCCCGCCGTCAGAAGCTCCGGCGGCGAGCACAGATGCGCGCAGGCTTTGGTGATGTGGATCTGGATCATGTTATTTCGCCTCCTAGCCTATCGTCGTTCCGTTTACGCGGATTTTTCCTGTGCTTGTTACGTCTATAACGCCTCTGGTTGCGGCGTTATAGCACAGATATATCGCACGCCCATACATTGAACCAAAATATTGGTTGTACGCTCCGAACGTCATCGGTACCGCCATCGGCAGCAGCATATTTTTGTTTGGGGCAACGTAGATCCCGTTATCTCCACGCTGCAGCGCGTATGGTGTTTCCGTTGTTCCTCCGCCGCTGCCTGGCGGGCCTACGACGTACTCGACGATATAACTGCCGGAGATCCGCGCGACCTTGACGCGGTCGCCTGCGGCGAAGGTGGCCGACGTGTTGCATTTGTAATGCTTCGTCGTGGCTTCGGTCTGCCCCTCCAAGATGAGGGACAGGCCGTCGTCGTAGACCGCGCCGATGGTCGCCAGAAAGTTTTCCGGCAGATTTTCGTCCGGCATGCTGATCGATGATACAAATAAGCTGTTGATGCCCTCCATCAGGCGATCACCGTCCTTTTTGCAGAGTGTGTCATGAGGCTTCCGGCCTGCAGCGTGACCGACCAGCCGGTTTCGAGGTAAATTCCGCCGATTTCGTCGTGCGTCAGGGCGAGGATATCGCCGACGCCGTGCCCTGGCTCATTGAGCGTGTAAAATGTAATGGCGCGCGTAGCAAGCAGCGACTCGTTGCGGCGCTTGTTGGCGTAGGCCTGCAATTCGTCCTGCGAGGCGATGTTGTCCACCCGCTCGACCGAGGTAATGCGCATTCCGCGCTTGAATGTGGACTTTTTCGACGCCGGATTGTCGTTGACGGCGGTCGCCACCATGGCCGCGTCCATGTCCGGATTGTTGCAGGTCACGACAAAGACGTTCGGCGCGTCAAAAATGTCCGTTTCGTCCGACCAGTCCGGCCCCGGATGCTTCTCCGGGAGGAACAGGTCTGTCACGCCGTATCGCCAGTCGATGATTGCTGCTGACGGCTCCTGATACGGTTCGAGGCGGCACACGCCGTTGGCGTCGAACCAGAGGCTTTCATAGTTGATCTCTGAGAGCAGTGTGTTGATGATCGTCAGATAGCTCGTTCCAATCGGCCAGTCTTCACGGTCTGTCGCCAGCACAGCTGCATTCGGCGTTGCGATCACGAGTGAGACGCCGCAGGCGGTCAGCAGCTTGCGGATTTCCGTGATGTACGACGCGCCAGCGGCAAGGTGCAGGATCGTCTCGGTTTTTTGCGTGTACACGCGCCAGCAGCGGTCGTAAGCCTCGATCTCGACGCGCGTGCCGGAGCTGCTGCCCTTGTTGCTGACGGTCGCGGCCTGATAGATGCCGAGCGATGTTTCGACGCCGTTGATGCTGATCCACGGGCGCAGCTCGTCGGACTCCAGCTCCGCGAGGTCGTTCGGCAGGAAGCTGCCCTTGAAGGAGCCGTGCAGGGTGGCTGTCCGGTCGCACATGATCTGCGGGGCGCTGCCGGTGTCCCATTGGAGGTGGGTGATGGGCGCGCCGTTTCTGAGCACGTCGACGCGGAAGCGGACGTCACGGGTCAAGGGTGATCGCCTCCTCTCGGTTCGTGTGTGAGATGGTGAAGGAATAGCGGCGCATGAACTCGTCGCAGTTGCTCTCGAGCGACGGAAGCGAGCCGACGACCATGTTTCCGTATCGGTCTTTGAGGCAGACGAGGCGGCCGACAAGGGCCTCAAGCGCAAGGGCGGCGGCCCGCTGCGCGTGCGGCCAGGCGCAGGCGACGGACAGGGCGCGGTCGCGCTGCTCGCTGCGCTCCTCTACCGGGTAGGCCAGCCCGGCCAGATGGACGGTCGAGACACCTGCAGAAAAGCTTGCGCTGTTGGTGCGCAGCTGCGTCTCGGACAAGCGCATTTCGAGCCATACGCCGGTTTCGAGGTCGCAGATCATGTTGGTCTCAGGCAGGATCTCGACGGTATCCGAATTGGACACGCCGTAGTTATCGCTTTCGTCGTAGCAGCCGCGGACGCGGTAGGTCACGCTGTCGATGCTGGTGTGGTCGATGTACTCTTTCTGGGCGGTGCGGGCGATGGCGACGCCGTCCCGCTCGATCAGGTAAAAGTCATAGCTGCCTGCGGTCTGCCAGGTCAGCGCGGCCTCATGGCCGGCGGTGATGGTCAGGGTGATGGCCTCGCCCTCGGTGTGCGAAACGGGGAGCGCGGCTGCGCTCCACTCGGACCACATGCCGTACTTGTTCTGCACGCGCACGCGGACGGTGTAGCTGCCGTCAGCGAGGTAAACAGGGGAACGCCATGCCTTTTCCGTGCCGTAGACCGTTCCGGAGGCGTAGCCGTTGGAGAGCGTCAGCTGATAGGCTTCCTGCTCGGTGGTCTGCCAGGTGATGCGCGGGCGCGGGCCGGTGGACTGAATGACGATGGACGGTGCGGACGGGGCGTTGATGGCGATAAATTCCGCCTTGTCGCTCCACTCGGACGCCGTGTTGTCGGTGTTGTAGGTGCGCACGCGCCAGTATTTTGTTCCGCTGGTGAAGGTGTTCGCGGGAACGTCGTAATATTGGTTTTCGCCGGTGACGGTCGCGAGGGTATTCCACGTTGTTCCGTCGGCAGACCATTGCAGATCCGCCTTGCTCTGCGGCGTGCCGGTGGAAATGATGTGCTGCCAGCTGAAGCGGTTGGAGATCGTGGCGTCGATGACAATGCCGGAAGGGGAGACGGGCTTTGCCGTCGGGGTAACTTCTGTTGTCGTGATCTCCTGCCATGTGGACGTCGTTGTCGTGCCGCTGTTTGCCGTCACCTTTACGCGCCATTCGAGCGTTCCGGACGGGAATGTGTTCGCCGGGACTGTGCAAGAGGCCGTCGCGCCAGATACGCTTATCGTTTTTGATGTGCTTCCATTCTTGATACGCCACTCGAAGATAGCGGACGCTTGCTTTATCTCTTCCAGCGTCAGATCGTCGCAGCCGGTATTCCATGTGAATGTGGATGCCTTTCCTCTTGCGACATACGCACCATTCGTCGGCGACATCCCATTTACAGTTAATCCAGCTGTTGTATCTGCGTATGTTACTATGATGTATGGGGCTTTCCCCGGCTGCTTCGGCCCGTGCAGCGTTACCCGCTCTTTTATATTCCCCGAATATCCAAGAACGGGTAATGTGCACACTCCGTTTCTCAGCGCCTGGAGCCCGTAGTAGTGGATTGTTTGTGAATTTTCTTTCCACTCTAGCGCAACTTCTGTTGTTGTTCCTGTGGCCGTCGCAGCCTTTGTTGCTCGTTCTCCGACGCCAGCAAGCGCAGGTTGGTTGTTTTTTGTGATTTCACTGATGTTTTTTTGTTCGGCTGTTCCTATTGCGTAAATCTGAATTGACGCGGCCCCGCTGCTCGATGTTACCAGCTCTAGCGGTGTTGCAAAAATATGCAGTACAAATGATCTGATTTTCTTGTACTTTTCTGTCCCAGCTGGCTTTGCAAATGAAACATAGGCGCAGTCCGCGTTCACTTCTGAGAATGGTGTTTGTCCGAATGTAAACTCTGTGAGATTGCTGTAGTTTTTATCCGGAAATTCTGCTGATACCGCTGTCATTCCGTTTGCTGCCATTTTAAACGTCGGCATTTACTTCGCCCCCATTCTGGCTGTGATTCTCGAATTCTTTGCAATGCGGAGGATGGTGTCGAGGTCGTCGACGTGGTCGACGTAAACGGTGGTGTTGTAGGTATCGCCGGAGGTGTAGCGCGTTTCGCTGGCTGTCTGGATGCGCGATCCGGACGGCAGGAAGATCCGCTCGAGGCCGTTTTCGTTCACCCGCGTCCAGCCGCCTCGCCAGTTGTCCGTTCCGGCGGCGTTGCCGCCCAGATAGCGGCGAACCCATTCGTCCTCTGTGATGCCGATGGTTGATGGATCGCCGCGGGCAACTGCATCCTCGTAGGCCTTGGCGAGATCTGCCGCGCTCTGCCCCCACTGCTGCGCTGTGTAGCTGTCGAGCAGATTTTGGTAGTTGTTGCCGTTGCCGCTGGAATAGCCAAAGCCGAGCGCGTGCGTCAGCTGCCCCCAGCCCTCACCGATGTGGCCGGTGCTGAAGTTGATAACACCTTTTAAAAGCTCCGCCGCGTCGGCCATGAGCGCCATGACTTTTGCGAGGGGCTGCAGCGCTTTTGTCAGCGCCGGGACGCGGTTGTTGGATAAGTCGGACATGGGGTTCAGGATATCTCCGACGGTATCCAGCAGCATGCCGAACGAGTCGACAATGCCGGAGTCCTTGAGCGCCTTGCCGCCGTCCTTTACCATGGTGGTCACATCGCCGTAGAATTCTTCGAGGTACGGGGCGAATTCGGCGGACAGTTGGTTTTTTACGCCCTCCTGCGTCTTTTGCAGCCGCTGGTATGCGTCGTCTACCGCGCCGAGGGCAGAAAGCGCCTCGTCGTCGAGCACATACCCGACGTTGTGCGCCTCGTCTGCGTACTCCTTCAGCGTTTTCGAGCCCTGAATAATCAGCGGATTTAAATCCTGCGCCGAGCGGCCAAAAATGTCCATGGACATTGCGTCCCGCTCGGTTTCGTTTTTTACCTGCCCGAGCGCGTCAATCGTTTCGTAGAAAACGTCGTTCGCGCTGCGCATACTGCCGTCGGCATTGGTCACGGAGACGCCCAGTGCCTCAAAGGATGCCTTCGCGTTGCCCGTGCCGTTCATCGTGTCCTGCATGTTGTTGGTCAGCTTTGTCAGGCTTCCCTGCAGGGTGTCGACGGATACGTCGATCAGCTCGGACGCATAGGCAAACTCCTGCAGCTGCTGTGTCGATTGCCCGGTCTGCATGGATAGCGTGATGATGTTGTCGGCGAAGGCGGCGGACTCCTTCGTCATGGAGATCATGGCTTTTTCTGCCTTGATGATCGCCGCCGCGACGGCAGCAAAGCCGCCCGCCAGCGCCAGAGACTGTGCATCGAGGCTGCCCATGGCGTTCATGGAGGACTTCATGCCGTCCGGCAGCTGAATGCCGAGCTTGGACGTCAGGCCGTTCACCACGTCGCCGAGGTTGCCCATGCTCTGCCCGGCGTCCTCGGTTGCGGTGGTCGTATCTTCTACTTGCTCTGTGTTGTTTTTCAGCTGCCCGTTCAGCTTGTAAAGCTCGGCTTCCGCGTTATTGAGTTCTTTTTCCCAGCGCAGCGTTTCCACTGCGTTTGATCCGTAATTTTCTGCGGCTTCTTCGAGCCCAGCTTTCAGGTTATCGATTTTGTCATACTGCAGGCTTATTTTTTGGGTTAGCAGGTCCGTTTTCGCCGCCGAAAGTTCTGCTGATTCTGCGTTATCCGCATATTTTGCCGATACCTTCCGCATCTCGGCGTCCAGCACGTCCATGCTTGCGCTGAGCCGTTCGATATTTTCCCGGTATTTTTGTTCTTTTTCACCTTCCATGCGCTTTTCATTTTCGCGCATCTGGTTATTTAGATCGTTCAGTTTCGCTGTTGCGTTTTGCAGGCTGGCCTGCCACGCCATTGTAGCTTTGCTGGATTCTCCCGTTTTTTTTACAGAATTTTTCAGAGCCTCTTGCATATAGCGGATCTTTTCTGTTTGCGAATAGATCTGCCGCTGCAGGATATCATTCTGTTTCCCTAGCAGCTTTGCACTGTCTGCATTTTTTCCATACGCGGACGTTACTTTCCGCATCTCGGCGTCCAGCACCTTCATGCCGCTGCCGATCTCGGAAATGGCCTGCTTGTATTCTTTTTCGCCCGAAAGCGTAAATTTTGTATTGATGTTCGGCATGTTAAGTGCCTCCGTTCAGATAGGCTGACAGGCTCTGCGGCTCCTGCGGCGGCTCCGGCTTTTTCGGCGGTTCGAGCGCGTCCAGGAGGAGCGTTATGCGGCGCGGGGACATGGTTTTCCAGAAATCCCGCTCCGGCAGATGCAGCCGGAAGAGCCAGATTGCGAGATAGCCGGGGAAATCAAAGCCCAGCTGCTTTGGTTCCCCCGGCTGTGTCAGTTTTTTTTGTCGTCCGGCGTTTTTTCGTCGTCCAGCGTTTTCTCGTCGTCCGGCGCGTTCTCGTTAGTTTTCGTCTCCTTCATGATCTCTGCCCGAACCAGCGGATAGATCAGTTTTCCGGCCTCGATGGTCTGCGTCAGCGAGAGCTTGCGCCCCAGCTGCTTCCGGGTGAATACCAGCGGCAGCCCGTTTTCATCCTTGATCCCCTGCGAGTCGGCAGCGTCGGTCAGCATACCGGCCAGAAAGGCCAGCGTGCTTTTGATCCCGCGGACCCTGTCAAGCGCCTGAAAAAGATTCCCGTCGTACTCTTCCTGCACGTAGGCGATGACGTTCATGTTACACTCGAGGCGGTATACCCGGCCCTCGAATTCATAGTCAATGGTTTTCAGTTTGGTCGTCTCCATTAGGATTCACCCAGCTTTCCCTTGATCCATGCGACGGCGGCCTCTGCGGTGTCGACGGTTTCAGTTTCGAGCAGCAGCTCGTCGGCGGAGTCGTCTGCGAGGAATTCGCCGGTCGTGGTCGGCGTGTTGAACTGGATGTTCTCGCCCTTGGTCTGGTAGCTCAGCGAGGGCGGGCCGAACAGCACCTTCGGCACCCACACGCAGGTGTACTTGGTCACGCCGTCGATCTTATCCGGCGCGTAAAAGCCGACGCCGACGTAATTCGCGATGTCCTTGGCCGAGAATTTCAGATTTTCCTTGCTGGTGTCGGACGTGCAGCCATAAAACATGGTTTGCGCGTTCTTTTTCAGGTACTTGACGGCCAGCGAGATCGTGCCTCCGGTGGCAAGCTTGATGTATTCGGCAAGCTTGGATTCTGCGTACAGGCGGCCCTCGGCGAACTTGAGTTCCAGCTGCGCGCTCATGGCGTCGCCGACGTCTGTCGGCTCTGTGTAGGTCACGGCGCCGGACGTGTTTTTATACTTTCCCGCCCGGATGCCGCGTAAGTCAAAACTAGGCATTACAGTAAGCCCCTTTCTTTCAGCTTTTGTGTAAGGATTTTTTCGAGCTCCGCGTTTACGCGCTTCTGCGCGTTGCGGACACCCTTTGTCCAAAAATAAGTTCCTGTGATCTGCCCGTAATCCTTCGCACGGCCGTAATTCAAAACGAAGAGCACGGTCGCTCTGCGCGTTCCGTGCTCGTTTTTGCCGACTGCCGTGATGGTGATATACGGATCTCCGTTTTTGTCCTGCTTGATGGTTTTGCGGTATTTCACGCTGGAGGCGTAGGCTTCCGTGCGGAACCCGCTCGCCCGGACGGCATTTTGCAGTTCCTCGACGATGATATCCCCGGCGGCGTATAAAAGTTCCTGCTGCGTTTCGTCATCAAATGCGTTGGCCTTTTGGAGCGTCGCCATGAGCTCATCCGTGCCTGAAAACGAGATCTTAGCCATATTCCGCGCCCTCCGTTTCGGCGATGAGCGCGATCTGCGTGCGGCCTGTTTCCTTGTCGTAGGTTTCCATGTCGATGGTCGCGGTGTAGCCTGCTGCCTCCAGCGCGGCTTTTACGCGCTTTAAAAGCCCGGCGGCAAAGCCCTCGGCAAAGATGGAAACGGCGTACTGCACGCCGGTCTCGGCCTCTCCGCCCTCGGCGTAGAGCTGCCCGGACTGGCCGAGCAGCTGATAGGTGATGTAGGTTTCCTCCGCGCCCTTGTATGGCGGGTGGCAGACCGGAACGCCCAGGCTTGATAGCGCCTCATAGATCATCATGCGCCGTCCCTCCGTTTGCAGGTCAGCTCGGTTTCCTCCGTTTCCTGTTCGTAGCTGCGGACGACGTCAAAGACGTCGGGGCCGCAGACGAGCTGCTGCTCGCCGCCGTATTCCGCGCTGTGCATGCGGAAAATTGCGTCCGTTCGCTTGCCGGCTTGCGCGGCCTGATAATACTCGGCGCGGTTTACGGACTTGCGGGCAGCCCAGACGGTGGTCTCCCGCTCGAGCTTTTCCGTCGTCTGGCCGTTTACGATGGGGTAGGAGAACAGGCGCAGCGTGATCTGCGTGTCAAAGATCACAGCAAGCACCTCCTGCTCCGCCGCTGGCTTGGACTGCCCGGTAATCGTCGGACAGCCCCATAGCGTCGCGGATATCTGCAAAGCAGGTCCTCCATTCCTCGCCCCGGCCGCAGAAATCATGCTGCCAGCGGACGTAGGCGCGGACGGCGTCCTTTACAAGCGGGTCTTCCTCCGCGCCGTCCGCGCCTGCCAGATGCAGGCGCAGAAGGCAGGCGTCGACCTCGTCGGCGAGCTCGTCGTCAAGGGCGTTTGTGGTCAGCCGCAGGGCGGTTTTTGCAACGTTGATCAAAGCCATTGGTTATCCCTCCCTGTTGGCCGCGCGCCGTCAGGCCTTCTTCTTGGTCAGCGTGACGAGGCTGTTGACGTCGACGCACTTGCCGTCGGCCAGCGCGACGGCCACAGTCACCTTGTCGTCGGTCTTCTCGTCGGTGTAGGAGCGGAACGTCATGCCAAGGTTCTCGTTCCAGAGGTAGTCCTTGAAGTCGAAGATAAAGGCGAAGATCGTGTCCGCCGTCACCGTCGCGGTGAAGGTCGGCAGGTAGTCGCCGACGAGGACGATCTCGCGGCCAAAGATGGAATAGATCGGCTTGCCGTTCAGGCCGTAGTTCACGCGCGCGACCGGCTGTTTGTTGTCGTCGACCATGCCGACGATCTGCTGCATGAACGTCTTCTTGCTCATGCACCAGACAGCGCCGGCGTCGTAGGCCTGCGGCAGGGCGGCTTCCGCGTCGACAAGGTCCTTGTAAGTCAGGGCCGTGGCCGCGGCGGCGATATCGATGTTCTGGCCGGTCGCGACGGTCTCCTTCAGGATGCCCTTGGGCTGGCCAGAACCGGAGCCGTCAATGACGCTCTTTTCCTCGGCCTTAACAACAGCCTCGGCGACGTTTGCGACGAACTGCTGTTCGAACATCGGGTAGGTCGTAATCGTCACCTCGAGCGACATGCGGATCGCGCAGCGGAGCTTGTAGTAGCCGAAGGTGATGGAGCCGAGCACCTTCTTCTGCGTGTCGGAGCCTTCGCCCTCGGATACCCACGTCGCGGTCGGCTTGGCCGAGCTGGTCGGCACGCTGACACCGCCCTGATAGGAGGTGCGCGTGACGCGCGGCAGAATCATACCGGTCGCTTCGATCTTCTCGTAGATCTTCTGGAGCGTTGTGGTCGGGATGGCCGCGCCGGTGTCGGTCGTCTTGGTGTTGGCGTCCACGTTCGTGAGTTCGGCCGGAATGGGCTTGCCAGCCAGCACGAGGTTCATGAACGCATTCTTGTACTCGTCGGTGTCGAAGCGGTTCACGATGGTCTGCTGCTTGGCGCTGCCGGTCATGACGATGGTCTGCGGGTCTGCTGCCGGTGCGGCGATCTTCACGCCCACGAGGGCGTTGAGGTTTGCCTGAGTCTTGGCTTCCTCCTCAAACTTGGCGTCGAGGGCCTCGACTTCTTTCATCTTGGCCTGTGCCTCTGCGGTCTTGCCTTCGTCCAGCAGCTTCTGGGCGTCGTCCATGAGCTTCTGGCGCTGGATGTTGTAAAATACCTTTGTCATTTCAATTCTCCTTTGAGTTTTAAAAATTTCAGTTTTGCTTCTGCCTGCGCCCGTTCGGGCATAAAAAAATCAGGCTCTGCGGCCTGACCTTTTAAAAAGTTTTCCGCGCGCCGGAGCGCGTCTTCGCTGAGCATTCCGGAGTAGAAGTCCGCCGCGAGCGGCTTCTGGCCGGTATCCGGCTGCATCACGCGGTCGACGAGTCCGAGTTCTACGGCCCGCTCCGCTGTGATCCATGTTTCGGCGTCCATCATGGCGGCGATCTCTGCCTCCGGCCTGCCGGTTTTGGCGACGTAGGCCGAGGACATTGCGTGATTTGCCCTGCGCAGCGTCCCGGCGGTGTGCTCCATCTGGCGGTAATCGCCGCTGGCCTCGGTCTGGACGTTGTGGATCATCATCATGCCGGTCGGTGTCATTTCTGATTCTCCCGCCATGGCGATGATGGACGCGCCCGAGGCCGCAAGTCCGACGATGCGGATGTGGACGCCGCCGGCGTAGCTGCGCAGGGCGGTGTAGATCTCGCTTGCGGCAAAGATATCGCCGCCGCCGGAATTGATCTCGACTTCGGCCCGCTCGCCGTTTCCCTTGGCAAGCGCGTCCGCTACGGATTTTGGGCTCGTCGCCTCCATTCCGTAAAACTGATAGAAGCGGTGCTGATTGCTGGATACGATGGGCCCGCGAATGCTGATCTTCATGTGGTTTCATCTCCTTTCTGCGTGGTGTTCCGGTCGACCGGCTGCGTGTCCAGCCTGCGGATCGGCTTGTCCCCGCCGTCTACCGGTGCAAGATTGAATGCGCGCCGCCATTCGTTCGGCGTCAGCGCGCCGCGGTCGACCAGCTGCAAGAGATTGAGCTTTGTCGATGTCGAGGCGAAGTCCCACGCGGACGCCTCAAAGACGATGCGGTTGCCGCAGCCACGCTCGCGACGGGAGAAGAGCTTGCGGGTGTACTCGCCGCTGAGCTGCTTCAGCACCGGCTCGATCTCGGCGTCAAAATACGCGCTCTGTTCGTCCTCCGTCGCGATGGACGTGACGATATGCGGGTTGGTGTTAAACAGGGCATAAATGCGCTGCGTGGTTTTGTCCATCTGGGCGGCGTTCGGGACGTAATCCTTGGGGTCAATCTGCTTCGCCTCTGCCTTTGCGTCTACTGCTGCAACGCCTGTTCCGTTAGTCACGTTCAGGAAACTGTCCGCGAAGTCCTGCGCACGCTGCTTCACGTCTTCCGGGCGCATGGACGCGGCGAACATCAGCAACCAGCGAATCACGGCGCTGTTTCGGATGGCCTTTACGATGCCCTGATCCGTCGTGGTGACGATCTCCATCAGCGGCACAATGGCCGGAGCAATGGGGTCGCCAAAGATGTCGTTCTCGTAGAAATCCCCACGCAGGTGGATCACATCGTCGTATGCAAACGTCAGCACATTGCCGTTCTGCATGTAAAATTTCAGATACAAATTCCCGCCCGCGTCATAGACAGCGTCTGCCTGCATGGCCGCGACCGGGAAAATGGCGTTCGGCAGGCCGTTTTCATCCCGTAGGATCACGGCAAACGCGTTGTTGTTGAGGATTAGCTGCGCGGCCAGCTTCTCCTGCAGCAACTGGCCCGTCATATACTGGTTCGGTTCCTCGAGCAGGAACCGGATATACGGCTCCGGATTTACGGTGAGCTTCCGCGCCGAGGCCGTGACCGTTTCCCGGATGTGCTTTGCCGTCAGCTTGCCGATGGCCTTGATCTTCGGCCGGATGCAGGCGCGGACGATGTCGGACTGATACATTTTGCCGTTGTAGCTATAAAAGCCATTCCCGCGCTCCTGCACCATCTGGACGGTCGAGACGCGCTTGGTTGTCGTGATATTCGTCAGGAGGTTTTTAAAAAATCCCATTGTCTCACTCCTAGAGCATACTAGTGTATTCTGCCTGCTTCTGATCGTAGATCGTGTAGGCGTCGAGCAGGGCCGCCGTGCCGTCAATGCGGCGCGTGGATTTGCTCGTTTTGTGCGGCTGGATATTGCCGTTTTTGTCCTCGTCGTAGGCGGTGTTTGCGAGGTTCCACTTGTCGATCGGGTGGTTATTGTAAATAATGCGCTTGGATTTGAGGTCGTTCCCGCATCGCTTCATGGGCTCTGACAAGGTCTTCACGCCCTGATGTACGGCGATCATGGCCTCTTTCCCGAAATAGTCCGCCATGCTGTCTACCCAGTAAGACGCAGACCAGGCGTCGTAGCCGAAAAACGGCAGAAAAATATCGAGGTCTTCCTGCACCTCGATGAACCATGCTTTGACGTCCTCATAGCGGATCTTGTTGCCCTCGGACAGACGGAGCAGCCCGCGCTCATGCCACTTGTCGTAGGGGATCTTGTCCTCCGTGACGCGCTTTTCCAAAAGGTCCT
>ERZ1034807.81-NODE-81-length-16947-cov-10.193760_pt1 | contig 16947 bp, 22 predicted proteins | sample MGYA00520648_ERZ1034807 | MGnify/ENA primary metagenome ERZ1034807 (study PRJEB33766, sample SAMN09781684) | gut metagenome | biome: gut microbiome | host: Homo sapiens | place: Madagascar | study: EMG produced TPA metagenomics assembly of the PRJNA485056 data set...
CTCTTTGACCGGGGCGGTCATGAATTTCCTCCTACCCCGCGGCCCTCGAATTGCGAGGGGCGGGGAATGCGCAGGAGCGCCGCTGGTGGCGGAGAAAGCGACTAAGCATTCGAGGCAGCGGCGCTGTTGCCGCGAGCAAAAACGAAGCGGGGACGGCCTGCCGAGACGGTGGGTCAGATGCGCAGGAGCAAGAAAACAACGTCCGGTGTAGCCCCCGGCTCTTGAAGCCGGCCATAGCCTTCACGGATCTGTCCCCCGCGCTCTCGCTCGTCGAGGGCCGGGGACTGCATCGGAGATATCGACAGGAGGCAAGGCATGGGAAAAAAGCAGACAGCAAGGCAGACGCCGGTGCGCGTGGCGGTCAAGGACCTGCCGACAATACGCATCAACGAGCTGATCCCTTACGAGAACAACGCAAAGATTCACGGGCCGGACCAGATCGAGCAGTTGCGGCGCAGCCTGCGGCAGTTTGGATTCGTCTCGCCCGTGCTGATCGACGAGGAGCACAACCTCATCGCCGGTCACGGCCGCGTCGAGGCGGCGCGGGCCGAAGGAATGACCGAGGTCCCGTATGTGACGGTGAGCGACCTGACCGAGGCGCAGCGGCGCGCCTACATCATCGCGGACAATCGGCTGACCGAGGCGGGCGAGTGGGACGCGGCGCAGCTCAAGTTTGAGATGGAAGAGCTAAGCAGCCTTTCTTTCGACACCGCGCTGACCGGGTTCACGATGGACGAGATCGAGACGATCCATGTCAGCGCCCACGAGCGGGCGAAACCAGCGGCAGAAGGAAACCACTTCTGGGGAGATGTTGAGAGCGAAAGCAGCGAGGATTATGAGAAATTTGTGGATAAATTCAAGCCGAAACTCACCACCGACGACTGCTACACGCCGCAGAACATCTACGAGGTGATCCGCGACTGGGCTTTGGAGCACTACGGCTTGCAGGGCGCGCCGGTTGTTCGGCCATTTTACCCCGGAGGCGACTATGAGCGCGAGACCTACCCGGACGGCTGCGTGGTGATCGACAACCCGCCGTTTTCTATCCTCTCGCAGATCTGCCGATTTTACACGGAGCGCGGCATCCGATTTTTCCTCTTTGCGCCGGCGCTGACGCTTTTTAGCATCGCGGCCGGGACATGCAACTATTTGCCGATGTCTTGCCGCATCACCTATGAAAACGGCGCGGATGTGCGCACAAGCTTTGTGACCAACCTTGGAGACTGGAAAATTGAAACGGTGCCGGAGCTGTGGCGCAGGGTGGATGAGCTGAACACGCAGAACACCTGTGAGGGTGCAGCGGAGTTGCCCGGGTACACCTACCCGGACTGCGTGATGACGCCGATCCGCATTGCGCCGACCTCCAAGTGGCAGGCGCTGCGTGTGCGGGCAGAGGACGCCGCCTTTACACGGGCGCTGGACGAGCAGCGCGCACAGAAAAAAACCATCTACGGCGCGGCGTTTCTTCTGTCGGAAAAGGCGGCGGCGGAGAAGGCGGCGGCGGAGAAGGCTGCGGCGGAGAAGGCCGCGGCGGAGAAGGCTGCGGCGCATGTTTGGGAGCTGAGCGACCGCGAAAAGGAAATTGTCGCCGCGCTGGGAAATCATGACGATTGCTGAAGCGGAGCGGATCATGTCCACGACAGCAAGCCCGTATCTCAAGCGGGACATGGAGCGGTATATTCGGCGGCAGCGCAGAAAGGAGCGCGGAGATGGCAGGAGCAAGACAACCGACCGATCTGGTCGTGAGGAACGGGCGCAAGCACCTGACGCGCGCCGAGGAGGACGCGCGGCGCGACCGTGAGGTGGTGGTGCCGGCGCCGCAGCGGGCGAAGCCGCCCAAATGGCTGCCCAAGGAGCTGCATCGCGAGTTTCGCGCGATCGGCAAGCAGCTCATCGACGTGGGGCTCTACACCGACCTCGACGCGGACAACCTCGGACGCTATCTGGTCGCCCACCACGAGTATATCAGCGCGACGGCGGAGGTGCAGCGGGCCTTGACTCAGGCGCCGGGCCACGCGCGCGACTTAGAGGCGGCGGACGGCTGGGGCCGCGTGCAGGAGCGCTACTTTAAGCAGGCGCGCAACTGCGCGAACGACATGGGCCTGACGGTATCGAGCCGCTGCCGGCTGGTCCTGCCGAGCAATCTGCCCGCGGCGGCGTTCACGCCGGGGAGCGGGACGGATGAGTTCACGGAGCGGCTGCGGCAGCGGCAGGCGGACGCGCTGGCGCGGAGCCTGTAGCATGGCATACGTTTTCGACCGCGAGGCGGGGCAGTTCGTGTGCGACTTCGTCGAGCGCCTGCCGACGACCGACACAGGCAAGCCCTTCTGTCTTTACGACTGGCAGCGCGGGGCGCTGATGGAATTTTACGGCACGATGGACGTTCCCGAATTGGGCACGGATGAAGGCGCAGAGCGGCTGCGCCGGTACTGGTACCTCTACCTCGAGATCCCGAAGAAGAACGGCAAAAGCGAGTTGGCCGCGGCGCTGGCCCTCTACCACCTCTTCGCGGACGGCGAGCTGAACGCGGAGGTCTACGTCTGCGCGGCGGACAAGGAAAACGCCTCGATCGTCTACAACGCGGCGATCTTTATGGCGACGAGCGCGCCGTGGACGGCGAAGATGATCGCCCAGGGCGAGCTGCGGCCCATCGAGAGCCGCAAGCGCATCGAGTACCGCAAGCGCGTGAAGACCGGCAACGGCGGGTACAAGTGGATCACGGTCGGCATTCTGCAGGTCCTCTCCGCCGAGGCGTACAGCAAGCACGGCTACAAGCCGAGCTGCGTCATCTTCGACGAGCTGCACGCGCAGCCCAACCGTGAGCTGTGGGACGTTATGACCGGCGCGGCGGGCGCGAGCCGACGGCAGCCGGCATGGATCGTGCTGACGACCGCAGGCGACGACCCCGACCGCAGCTCCATCGGCTGGGAGATCCACGAGAAAGCTGTGGGCATCCGCGACGCGCGGCAGCTGCGGCGCATCCGGAGCGATGGCGGCGACGTTCGCTCGGTCCTCTCCCTCCGGCATGTCGGGGACGAGGACCTTGCGGACGCGGAGGCCGAGCTGCTCGGCCGTGACGAGGAAAACTGGCTGCCGATCCTCTACGGCCTGACGGCGCTGTTCGGCGACGATCCGGACGACCTGGAAAAGCTCGACATCTGGGACGAGAGCCTGTGGTATCTCTGCAACCCCTCGCTCGGCAAGCATCTGAGCCTGCGCAACATCCGCATGGAGGCTGCGAGCGCAAAGCGCAGCGAAGCCGAGGAGCGCGTATTCCGCTGGCTGCGGCTCAACCAGTGGATCACAACGAAGGCGGTCGGCTGGATCTCGCTCAACCTCTATGACAAGACGCAATGGGGGCCGAGCAAAAAGCGCGAGCGCGAGGAATGGCTGCGGCAGCTGGACGGGAAGCTCTGCTACGGCGGCGTGGACCTTTCCACGAGCCGAGACCTGACGGCCTTTGTTCTGCTCTTCCCTCCCCAGCCCGGGCTGGACGCGGCGGTGCTGCTGCCCTATGGCATCTGGCGGCCCGAGGCGACGGTGGACGAGGCGGAAAAGCGCGACCACGTCCCTTACCGGGACTGGGCGCGTGCCGGCTTCCTCGACCTCTGCCCCGGCGAGGTCATCGACTACGGCGCGGTGGAAGAGCGCATCCGCGAGGCGCGGGAGCGCTACGACCTCAAGATGGTTGGCTTCGACCCCTATCTGAGCCGGACCATCACGCAGCGGCTCGCGCCGATCGTGCCGATCATCGAGATCCCGCAGGACCTCAAGAACATGAGCCCGGCGATGAAGGAGACGGACGACATGATGCAGCGCCACACGCTGCTGCACGTCCACAACACCTGCTTCCGCTGGACCTTCGGCAACGTCCGCTGCCACGCGGACGGAAACGGCAACATCAAGCCGCTCAAGAATAAATCAACGGGGCGCATCGACCCGGCGGTCGCGAGCATCATCGTGATGGCCGTGTGGATGGTTGCCAGGAATCAGAAGCCCGATCTTGCCGCGGCGGTGGCACGGGCGGACTTCACACTGTGAGGAGGAAGTCTGTGGAAAAGTTGCGAGACGCCGCGCTGCTGCTCGGCGTGCTGCTTATTACGGCAGGCGCAGGGATGATCTATATCCCGGCCGGCTTTATCGTGGGCGGCATTCTTTTGATCGCAATGGCCGTCATTGACGGCTTTGACGATAGTGCAAACGACGAAGGGAGTGATGGTCAAGCATGAGCATCATCAAGGGCCTGCGCGCGGCAACCGCACGCTCGCCCACCGTGAGCAAGTCCGTAACGGTCGGCAGCCTGACGGCTTCCGGCGGTCTGGCCGCCGGCGAAGACCCGCAGAGCGCGGCGCGCAAGCTCAGCGCGGTCGACCGCTGCATTGAGCTTCTGAGCGACAGCATCGCGAAGCTGCCGAATTATGTGATCGACACGAGGACGCGCGAGCGCACGGACCACGAACTGCTGCGGCTGCTGAACATCCGGCCGAACGAAGCTATGACCCCGTTCATTCGCAAGAAGGTGCTGGAGACGAGCCGCCTGGAGGGCGGCAACGGCTACGACTGGATCGTGCGCGACGAGCGCACGGGCAAGCCGGTGGAGCTGATCCCGGTGCCGTGGTATCTGGTGCAGCCCTGGCACGACATGGCGGGGCGCGTGTGGTACGACGTAACGCATCCATTTTCCGGCAAGGTCATGCGATTGCCGAACGAGGACGTGTGCCACTACAAAAACGCCACGCGCAACGGCCTGCTCGGTCTCGGCACGGTGACGCGCGCCGGCGAGGTGATCGCCGCGGCGCGGGCCGCGCAGGAGTATGAGCTGAGCTACTACGCCAACGGCGGGCAGCCGGGCGGCGTGCTGGAGACCGACACCGACCTCGGCGGCTATGTGCTGGACACCAAGGGAAACCCGGTCAAGGCGGCGGACGGCTCGCTCGTGACCAAAAAGGACCGGCTGCGCGCCGAGTGGGAGCGCGTCCATATGGGGCCGAGCAAGGCGCACCGGACGGCGATCCTCGACCTCGGTCTCAAGTACACGAGCATCGCGGGGACGAACCGCGACGCGCAGTTTGTGGAAAACAAACAGTTGTCGATCACGGACATCGCGCGCTACTTCGGCGTGCCGCTCTACAAGCTCAATGAGGGCAAGCAGGCCTACGGCAGCAATGAGCAGAACGCGATCGAGTATGTCGTCGGCACGCTGCACCCCATCGTGACCCAGTACGAGGAGGAACAGAGCTACAAGCTGCTGACCGACAGCGAGCTGGCCGCGGGGCTGGAGCTGCGCATCAACATGATGGCGGAGCTCAAGGGCGACACGGCGAGCCGCGCGAACTGGTACCGCACGATGAGCGAGCTGAGCGTATTCAGTCCCGACGACATCGCGGCGCTGGAGGATCTGCCGAACGTGCCGGGCGGCAACCGCAGGCGCGCGAGCCTGAACTATGTGCCGCTTGACCTGTGGCCGGAGCTGAGCGCGCAGAGAAACGGCGGCGCGGCCGCCGGAGAGGAGTAAACCACATGGAAATGATCTACAAGGCCGCACGGCTGGAAAAAGAAACCGCCGGCGCACTGGAGCTTGCAATGATCAACGAGCAGACGCTGCGGGAACTGACCGAGGATGAAGTGTTTACCTTTCGCCTGACGGCCTGTGACAACCAGGTCGACCGCGAGGGCGAGCGCTTTACCGAGGCGACGCTCGAGCAGCTCGGTAAACTGTACATCGGCAAGCCTGTGCTGCGCGACCATAATTGGAGTGCGGAAACGCAGACCGCGCGCGTTTATGATGCGCATCTGGAAAAGCGGGGCGATGTCAAGCGTCTGGTGCTCAGCTGCTACATGGTCCGCACGGCGAGCACCGCAGACACCATCGCCGCTATCGAGGGCGGCATTTTGCGCGAGTGCAGCGTGGGCTGCGCGGTGGAGCATGTCATCTGCTCGATCTGCGGCGCGGACCAGCGCAAAACGCTGTGCGAGCACTGGCCGGGCCGAGAGTACGACGGGCAGCTCTGTCACTTCGAGCTCGACGGCGCGGCGGACGCCTACGAGGTGAGCCTCGTAGCCGTGCCCGCGCAGCCTGAGGCCGGCGTGGTGAAGGCGAAGCGCTACGGCGGCGCCGAAATGCAAAAGACCCACGCGCCGGAGGGCGCGGATAACAACGAGCACTGGGCGGACGAAGCCGCGCTGGAGCTTGAAAAAAATAGATTTTAAGGAGGCACACAATGCGCAGAAAGTACAACGACCTGCTGGCGAAGCGCGCCGGCATGCTCACCGAGGCTGAGAGCCTGCTCAAGGAGGGCAAGCGTGAGGACTATCGGAGCAAGATGACCGAGATCGAGAACCTCAACAGCGAGATCACCGAGGTCAAGACCTTCATCGAGGAGCAGGACCGCAAGTTCCTCGAAAAACAGGAGAACCCCGCGGAGGCGCGCGACAAGGCGCTCGAGCGCGCGGACATCCTGCGCAAGGGCGGCGAGGTGAAGTTTGAGGCGGCGGAGGTCCGCAAGGCCATCACGCTCGCGACCACCTCGCTTGCCGAGCCCACCGGCGTGGGCCGCGACATCCGCGGCGGCGACGCGCCCCTCAGCGCGATCATCGACCAGGTCAGCGTGGTCAACCTCTCCGGCCTGGGCGAGTATCAGGAGCCTTATGTGATCTCTGAGCTCGACGCCAAGGTCGGCACGGTGGCCAGCACCGCGGGCAAAGCCCGCACGGCAAGCACCGACCCCACCTTCGGTGTGGCGCAGATCAAGCCCTACGACATGAGCGTGACGAGCTTTGTCGACCGCAATATCGGCAACCTGACCCCCGCGGACTATTACGCGAAGATCTACGGCATGGCGATGCGCGCCATGCGCCGCAAGTGCTCCGAGCTGATCGTCAACGGCGACGGTGAGAGCAGCCATGTGTTCTACGGCATGAAGATCGCCAAGAACAAGGCGGGCGCGAACATCTTCGCCAGCGTTGACGTGAGCGCGGTGGACGTCAACCTGCTCGACACCCTCTATTTTGCCTACGGCGCGGACACCGAGGTCGCCGGCAGCGCCCGCCTGCTGCTCACCAAGGAAGACCTCAAGGCCATCGGCCAGCTGCGCGGCACGAACGAAAAGCGCCGCCTGTTCACCATCGAGCCGGACATGGCCAACCCCAACGTCGGCGTGATCCGCGACGGCGGCGTGGTGATCCCCTACACCATCTGCCCGGACCTCACCAGCCTGAGCACCGCGACCGCGAGCACGAGCGCCGCGATCCAGACCATGATCTACGGCAACCCGCTCAACTATGAGCTGGGCCTGTTCTCCGATTTCACCGTGCGCGTGGACGAGAGCTACAAGGCGCAGGAGCGCCTGCTGACCATCCTCGGCGACGTGATGGTGGGCGGCAACCTCGTGGTCGACAAGGGCGTCGTCGTCGCGACGCTGCCCAAGAGCGGGGGCTAAGCGATGCTGCGCGAGAGGCTGAGCGAGATCGCCGCCTACTGCCGCGTGGAGGCGGACGACGCGGAGCTCCCCGGCTTTGTGGACGCGGCAGCGGCCTACCTCGCCGGCGCGGGCGTGCGCGAGCCGCAGGACGGCTCGCCGCGCTATGCGCAGTATCTGCAATGCGTCAAGTACCTCGCGCTCGACCTCTACGACCGACGCGACACGGCGGTCGAGGGGGCGCTCGGAGACAATCCCGCCTTCCGGCGTCTCATCAACCAGCTTAAGCTCACCGAGCCTGTGCCCGATTCGGGCACGGGCGAGGGAGCGGAAGGAGGCGCGTGATGCACGTCGACGCAGGAAAGCTTTCGAAGCGCATCCGGTTTTTGCGCAAGACGACGAAAAAGGACGCCGACGGCTACGACGTACCCGGCGAGCCGGAGCTTGTGCGCGAGACCTGGGCGCAGTTTTCGCAGACGAGCGGCACGGAACTGATCCGGGCAAACGCCGAGTTCGGCGAGGCAAAGGTGCGCTTTCTCACGCGCGCGAACCCGGAGCTGCTTGACCGGCGGCTCCTGATCCGCTACGACGGGCGCGACTACGACGTCCTCTACGTCAACACCTACGGCGACGAGGGGAAGTACATGGAGTTCTGGTGCGAGCGCATCACGCAGGAGGGCAAGGTATGACGCTGAATGAGCGAATCATCGCGGTCGTGACGCCGATCGTGCCGGTGTGCGTGCCGGACCTGCTGGTCACAGAGGCGGGCGAGACGCCGCCGGAGGAATACTGCACGTTCAATTTCCCGCTCGAGCCCGAGGCGCTTGCCGACGACACCGCGCAGCTGCAGCGCGCGCTCGTGCAGCTGCACTACTTCGCGCCGCTCAAGACGAACACCGTGCCAACGCGCCGCGCACTCTGGGCGGCGCTTGCAGCCGCGGAGGACTTTTCTCCCGCACTGATCGAAAACGCGACCGACCACACAAGACAGCACTATGTCTTTGAGTTCGATGCGGTCGGGCGCTGGCTGGGAGATGAGCGCAGTGGCTGAGATCCGTTTTGACGGGCTGGACACCTTCGTCCTCTCGATGCGGCAGGTCGCGGAGCTGCCCGACGACGTGCATGACGCGATGCTCAACGCCGGGGCTGACGTGGTGGTCGAGGCACAGCGCGCCGAGGCGCGCAAGCTCGGCAAGTTTAGCGGCTACCGCAACAGCCGACAGAGGCGCGACTATTCGACCGGCATCACGGCGGAGTGCATCAAAAAGGGCAAGGTCAAGGTAAAAAACGGCGAGCGCTGCATCTATGTGACGCCAACCGGCACGCGCCGGCGCGGCAATACGACCACGCGCAACGCCGAGATTGCCTACGTCAACGAGTACGGCACGGATAGCATCCAGGCGCGCGGCTTTATCCGCAAGGCCAGCGAGAAGTGCGCCGACGAGACCACGACCGCAGAGTTTATGGTCTACAACCGATTCCTCGAATCCAAAAACCTGTAAAGGAGGGCACAACTATGCCTCAGTATGGAGCGAAAAATCTCCAGTGGGCGCCGTTTGCGGCGTCAAACCCCGAGCCGGAGGACGCGCTGCCCAACTACGGCACGCCGATGAAGCTCGGCGACCTCATGAGCGTCGCCGAAACGCTCAACTTCTCCGAGGTCGAATCGCGCGCGGATGATGTGCGCAAGATCTACCTGCGCGAGTTTGTCGACGGCTCGCTTGCCGTCGGCGTGCTGGAGCTGCCCAACGAGACCGCTTCGGCCGTCACCGGCGCGCAGATCGACAGCACCGAAGGCGCGAAGGACATCCACTTTTCCAGCAAAGACACCGCGCCCTACGGCTGCCTCGGCTTCTACACGACCAACATCAAGGCCGACGGCTCGAAGTATTACAAGGGCTTCTTCTACCCCAAGGTCAAGGCGAGCCTCGACGGGCGCACCTACAACACCAAGCAAAAGACCATCGTGCTCGACAGCCCCAAGCTGACGCTCTCGGTGGACGCCTGCAACACCGGCGAGTACCGCATCGAAAGCGACGAGCTCACGACCGAGGCCGCCGCAAAGGCGTGGGTGAACGGCAAGGTCAAGGCCGCGGTCGGCGGCTGAGAACACCAAGGAAGGCGCAGCGCCCCCGCTGCGCCTTCTTTAGAAATCGGAGGCAAACCATGAAACTACACGAAGTTGATCTCTGCGGGCAGCACCTGCATCTCTGCCTCAACGGGCAGGCGCTGTTCGACATTTACGATAAATTCGGCACCAAGGGCTTTATCACCGATCCCATCAAGGGCAGCGGCAAGAAGAGCTTCGAGGCGGTGTGCTATTACCTATTCAAGCTCTCCGAGCAGGGCGAGCTGTACCGCCGCTGGCAGGGCCAGACGCACGGCCCCGTCCTCACCGAGCAGTTTTTCCGCGTCAACCTCGCCCCGCGCGAGGTTAACGCGGCGAAGGACGCCATCCTCGCCGCCATTGTCCTCGGCTTCCGGCGCGAGGAGAAAGAGACGGGCGACCTTGACCTCGGCCTTGTGGAGCTTCAAAAAAAAACGGGATCTCCGTGACGCGCGCGCTCTGGCTCCAGCTCCTGACGCAGTTCCTGCGCCTGAGCGTCCGCGAGGGCCTGCTGCTTACGCCGGGGCAGGTCATGGACCTGCAGGAGCTTGAGGAGCGCCGGCGCGAACTCAAACGAGAGGAGGGGTGAGCGGTGGCAGTACGCCAGATCACCACACGGCTTGCCATCGATGGCGAGCAGGAATACAAAAAGCAGCTCGCGGCGGTCAACCGCGAGCTGGGCAACCTCGGCGCAGAGATGAAGCTCGTCGACGCGCAGTTCAAGGGGCAGGCAAACAGCTCCGAAGCGCTGCGCGCCAAGCACGACCTTCTCAAGAAGTCTATTGAGCAGCAGGTCGGCAAGATCGTCTCCCTGCAGGGCGCGGTCGAGGAGGCGACGGAGGCCTTCGGCGAGGCGGACAGCCGCACCGACAGCTACCGTCGGCAGCTCTTAAGCGCGGAGACCGCGCTCGCGAAGCTCAACGACGAGCTGAGCGAGAACGACAAACTGCTTAAAGAGGCCGAGGACAGCGCGGATGGCTGCGCGAAAAGCATCGACGGCTACGGCAAGGCGGTCAAGGATGCCGCAGGCCAAACCGATGATCTCGACGATGGCCTCGGCGGCATCGGCGGCGCACTCAAGGGCTTGCGCAACGAGGACGGCAGCTTTAACCTTGGCGGCGTAACTTCAGCGCTCAGCAACCTCAAGGGGCTGCTGGTTGGCGGCGCCATCGTCACAGGCGCAAAGGCGGTCAAGGACGCGATCTTCGACATCGTCGAGAGCACCGAGGAATACCGCAAGATCATGGGCACGCTTGAGGTTTCCAGCGCGGCTGCCGGCTACACAGCCGAGGAGACTGCGCAGGTCTATCAGGAGCTGCAGGCCGTACTCGGGGACACGCAGACCGCCGCAACCGCGACGGCAAACCTGCAAGCCCTCGGCCTCGCGCAGGAAGACCTCAAAGTCCTTATTGACGAGGTCATCGGCGCGTGGGCGACCTACGGCGACTCGATCCCGATCGACAGCCTCTCCGAGGCCATCAATGAGACCGTGCAGGCCGGAAAGGTCACCGGCGTCTTCGCGGACGTGCTCAACTGGGCGGGCGTCAATGAGGACGAGTTCAACCGGCAGCTCGAAGCCTGCGCCGATACATCCGAGCGTGCGCAGCTTGTGCTTGTGCAGCTTGCCAACCAGGGCCTGCGCGAGACCGGGCAGGCGTGGAAGGACGCCAACCAGGACATTATGGAAATGAACCGCTCGCAGGAGGAGCTCAACGCGGCGATGGCGCGGTTGGGCGAGCTGCTGACACCCATTGCGGCTGGTATCGTCGGATTCACGGCGGACATTGTTGAGGGCGTAACGGCTGCGATCACTGCTATTAGTGATCTGATCTCGAAGATCCGCGAGGCGCGTGAAGAAGCAAACGAGAAAAACGTAGAGCGCTCGTCCACCTCGAAGCTCTCCCGCTACCGCGCCGAGGCGAGGCTGCGCGAGCATCTCTCCGGCTCCCACGCCGCGGGGCTTGACCGCGTGCCCTACGACGGCTATCTCGCCGAGCTCCACGCGGACGAGGCAGTGCTCAACGCGCAGGAGGCCGCGCTCTGGCGCTCTGCCGCGCGCTACGGCGCGTCCGGCGCTCCGTCGGCATCTCCCCCAGCCCTGTCTCCCGCGACCGCACAGAGCGCCGCACGGCGCGAGAACGTGACCATTGACGTCACGCTCGAGCTGGACGGCCAGACACTCGCGCGCAAGCAATACCCGCTCATGCAGGCCGAGGGCCGCCGGCGCGGCACCCCGCTGGCCGGAAAGGAGGGCACCTGATGGCAAAATATCCAGCTATCGTGGACGGGCAGGACTTCACCGACCTGTTCCACAAGTACGGCTACGAGGTCACCTACGAGTTCCGCGAGGGCGAGAACGGCGGCCTCATGTGCTCCGGCGAGGAGCAGCGCGATCTGCTCGCCATCAAGCCGACGATCGTCGGCACCACCAACGACGCGCCGACCGAGCGCATCACCGCGCTGCTGACGGCGTGCCTCAAAAATGAAGTCCTCTTCCGCTACTTCGACCCGTGGACCGGCGCGGAGAAAACCATCGCCGCGCATCCCACGGTGGACACCGTCTCCGTCCTGCTCGACGACAGCGGCACGCACTGGTGGAGGGGCTTCCGCGTGACCATGAGGGCGAGATGATGAGTCTGAACACCGTAAAATACAAGGGCGAGCTCCTCGCCGAGGACAACGCTCTGCCCGCTAAGTCTCCCGGCATCCTGGGCGAGTACAAGGAGCTGCGCGCGGACGCGCTCGAAGCGGACACGCTCGACATTACCGTCGTGTCCGAATCGGGCACGATCCGGAATTTCAAAAAAAATGACAAGGTCGAGTATTTCCGCTCCGGCAGCCGCGTCGGCGTCTACTACCTGCAGAGCGTCACGCGTGTGGGGCCGAAGCTCTACACACTCTCTGCGCTTTCCGCGGTCGGGCTGCTGATCGTCCGGCCGCACCGCGGCGGCATCTACACCGGGCAGACGGTCGCCGAGGTCGTCGCGGAGATCTGCGGCGATATCCCCGTGCTCGTCGAGACCGTCTACCGCGGCATCAAGCTCTACGGCTGGCTGCCCATCGCCTCGGCGCGCGACAGCCTTGTGCAGGTGCTCTTTGCCATCGGCGCATGGCTGCACACGGACGAGGACGGCACACTGCGCGTGCAGAAGCTCTGGGACGGCACAGCGAGCATCATCGGCCCCGGGAGCGTCCACGCTGCGAACATCCAGGTCAAGTACCTCGACCCCGTCAGCGCGGTCGCCGTCACCGAGCACCAGTACATTGCCGGCACGGAGGACGTCACGCTCTTCGAGGGTACGGCCCAGCAGGGCGACGTGATCGAGTTCGACGAGCCGGCGCACACGCTCACGGCCGAGGGCTTCACCATCCTCGAGAGCGGCGCGAACTACGCCGTCCTCTCCGCAGGCACCGGCAAGCTCACCGGCAAAAGCTACATCCACAATCGGCGCGTTGTTACGCGCACCGTGACCGAGGGCGCGGCAAAGAACGTCGAGGAGATCGCCGACGCCACGCTCGTCTCGCTCGTCAACTCCTCCGCGGTCGCGCAGCGCATGGCAGCCTATTACGCCTGCCGCGAGCAGCTCACCGTGGACGTCAACCCAGCAGCCGAGCACGCCGGGCACGTCGTCTCGCTCTGGAATGAGTGGGACAAACAGCAGACGCTTGCCTGCATCGCCTCGCGCGAGACGAAGATCTCCGGGCTGCTCAAGTCCCGCACCACCGCCCTTGTCGGCTTTCTGCCCCCGCAGCCGGAAACCACGGAATACTACGACGAGCGCGTGCTGCTTACCGGCTCCGGCGAGTGGGAATCAGTAATAGACGGTGAAATTCGTGTTGTGGTTATTGGCGGCGGCGAAACGGGCGCAAGCGGAAGCGCAGGCAGCTCGGCAGGCATTTCTTCGCAGTCCAAAAGCGGGTCATCCGGCTCCTATTCCGGTTCGTCCGCCGGTCAAGGCGGCGAAGGCGGCGAGGGTGGCTTCGGCGGAAAAATTTTAATCGCATCGCTAAATGTAATTACCGGGCAAAAATTCCAATATGCGGCGGCACAGCCTGCCGGAAACAGCACATTTGGGGAATTGTCAAGCGCGTCCGGTGAAACCTCAGTCGATGGCTATTATGATTTGGTGACGCAAACTTTTTTCGGTCGAAAAGGCGCGAACGGTATAAAGGGCGGAAACGGAGGCCCCCCCGGAAATAACGGTCAAGCAGTCGGCGATTATCTCGGAGGCTACGGGATCAACAGCAAAACGGTAAGCCAAACCAAGTACGGGACATCGGGAACTGTAACGGCAAACGGATGGGGCGGCGGCGGTGCTGCACAAGGAGCAAACGGCGCGACTTCGGCAGGAGAAGTCTATATCAACCTATACGGCGAGTTCAATTCGAACGATCCCTCTCAAAGCGTTGTTACGCTTAGCGGCAACTGTTCAGGCGGCGGCAAAGGCGCAAACGGAGCCAACGGGAATGACGGCGAAAACTATGGCGACGGCGGAGGCGGCGGTCACGGCGGCGGTGGTGCCGGTGCAGTCGGTACGCTCAGCATGTCGTTTTCGCCATCCGGCAAAAATCCGAAAACAGAAACGGGCGGAGCATGGGCGACCGGCGGCTCTGCGGGCGCAGGCGGCGCAGGCAAGCCCGGCTGCATCATCATCTACTACCGCAAAAAGAAAGAGCTTCAGTCCGGCCCGCTCGTGACCAGCAACAACCTTGGCCTGCTCGATTCTCTCGGGCGGAGAATGATCGTTTAAGGAGGTATCTATGCCGAACGATTATTACACCATGCTCTACACCGGCGAGAAGACCGACGAGCTATTGCAGCGCGTGGACGAGGGCGAGATCATCATCCCCTCCTCGACGGCTGGCAGCACGAAAAAATTCAAGCTGACGGTGGACGACACCGGCGCCGTCAGCGCAACGGAGGTGACGACGTAATGGTACAGGGCGACGCTTACTCCATCGACGTGGAGATCACCAACGAGGGCCAGGTACTCAGCCCCTCCGCCGTCTCTCTGGTCGAGATCGCGCTGCTGAACCTCGTCAAGACCTATCCGGGCGATGTCACGTTTTCCGACGGCAAATTTCACTTTCCCCTCACGCAGGCGGAGACATTCGGGCTTCCGACCGTCTGCCCCATGCAGGTGCGCGTGAAGTTCCCGAGCGGCGACGTGATCGGCTCGGAAATGCAGCGCCTTGACGTCAAGCGTGCGCTGAGTAGGAAGGTGATCTGATGGTCACGTTCGAGTTAACGCAGAAAACGGCGCTTTCGGTAGCGTTTGACGTCACCATCCGCGGGGGCGGCGGCGAGCCGTACGACGGCCCATATACCGTGACGCCCAACTTTGAGACGCAGGAGCTTGCCACAAAGGACAAGCTTCTGAAAGACAATGTGACCGTTGACCCCATTGCGGTCGCCCGTGTGGAAAACCCCGCGGGCGGAAAAACGATTTTTATCGGAGGTATTTTCAATGGCTGAAAATCAGTACAACAGCAAAATCGTGCTTTCGAGCGGCGAAGTCCTCATGGACCTCACCCAGGACACCGTGGTTGCGGACAAGCTCCTCAAGGGCTTTACCGCGCACGGCAAGGACGGCGCACCCATCACCGGCTCCTGCGAGTTTGACGCGGACACTGGCGACGCCACCGCGGGCGCGGCGGAAATTCTGGCCGGCAAGACGGCCTATGTCACCGGCAGCAAAGTCATCGGCACCATGCCGAACAACGGGGCCAAGACGCTCAATATCACGGAAAAGGGTAAGCCGGTCACCATCCCCCAGGGCTACCACGACGGCAGCGGCAAGGCGCAGATCGACGCAGCCGAAGAGGCGAAGCTGATCCCCGCCAACATCCGCGAGGGCATCACCGTCCTCGGCGTGACTGGCACGATGTCCGGCAGCGAGGGCATGAAGCCGCAGGCCAAGAGTGTCACGCCCACGTTTGCCTCGCAGGAGATTTTGCCCGACGAGGGGTACAACTGTCTCAGCTCTGTCACGGTCGCGGCGATCCCGATTGCCTACACCGACAATGCGCAGGGAGGCAAGACGGTCACCATCGGCTGAGGAGGTGCGGCATGGCCAACAACAAAGTCCAGCTCAGCGACGGAACAGTCCTGCTTGACCTGACCGGGGACACCGTAACGCCGGAGACGCTCATGGCCGGCGTCATCGCGCACAACGCAGCGGGAAACCGCATCGTCGGCGCGGTCGCGCCTGTCCGATACGATGTTGCTCAGGATCTGACTTCCGAACAGAAAAAGCAGGCGCGGGACAACATCGGGGCATCTGCAACTGTGACCATGCGCAAGGTGACGCTGATGGTAGCAGGGTGGGACAGCAGCACGAAGCAGCAGACCGTCGCGGTCTCCGGCATTCTCGCCGACACGACGAAGCAGTGCATCTATCCCGCGCCCGTCGACACGTCATATGACAGCGCGTGGAACAGCTGCGGCGTGCTGTGCGTGGCACAGGCGGCAGGCAAGCTGACGTTCCAGTGCGAGACTGTGCCAACGGCGAGCATTGACGTGTATGTGACCATTACGCCGGTAGCGTTCTCGTGAGGTGAGCGGATATGATCTACAATCTGCCGAGAAAGAAGAAAGCGGCCTCCTACCCGGTTAAGGGCGACCTAATTGAGCTTGACCTCGACGGGCAGGGCGCGAAAGATTACCGCGTGCTCAAGATCAGCGGCAGCGTGGCACAAGTTATGGCGATGTATGATACGCAGTCGAGTGCATATAATAGTACAAGTACAACTACTACTTTTGGAAGTACTACCGCTCAAAAATATGAAGGTTCTACTTTAGATACATATTTGAATACTACTTGGTATAATACATTGACTAGTGCGGCTAAAGCGGCTATTGTTCCAGAGAATGTAGTACAACATTGTTATCAATATTATGATGAACCCAATACACCTAACACACCTACTTACACTTATCAATATCAGTATAACTGGTCTGATAGTGATTATGAAAATGCTAATGATGTTGGTAATGTGACAGTTGGTGATAGGAATGTATTTGCATTGGATTTGAAGGATATATTTGATTATTTTGATAAAGTATGTATTACTTCTGACGAACTAATGACTCTGTTCTGGAATAGTACAGCAAAAGTATCTAAATATCTGTGGTTAAGGTCCTCTCGCGCCGACAATTCTAGCCGTGCGTGGAGCGTGTACGGTGGCCTTGGGACTCTGAACCGTAATTTCGCTGTGGACTTTTCCCGCGTTGTTCGGCCCGCGCTAAACCTCGACATCTCCCAGATCCCCTATACAAAAAAAAAATAAGGCGGCAACGCCGCCTCGAACGCGGGCGCGGACACCGGGTGCCGTTTCCAAAAACTCCCCTAAAGGGGTGTGCAGAGAGGGCTGTGGACCGCCGGCATGGTGCGCAACGCCGTGAAAAAGGGCATCCTCAGC
>ERZ1034807.82-NODE-82-length-16905-cov-6.031869_pt1 | contig 16905 bp, 8 predicted proteins | sample MGYA00520648_ERZ1034807 | MGnify/ENA primary metagenome ERZ1034807 (study PRJEB33766, sample SAMN09781684) | gut metagenome | biome: gut microbiome | host: Homo sapiens | place: Madagascar | study: EMG produced TPA metagenomics assembly of the PRJNA485056 data set...
AAAAAATAATGGAAGAATATATTGTTTCTGCAAGAAAGTACCGTCCGATGACCTTCGATACGGTGGTTGGACAGAGTGCTTTGACAACAACTTTAAAGAATGCGGTGAAGAGTGGAAAGCTCGCTCACGCATACCTTTTTTGCGGTCCTCGTGGTGTCGGAAAGACTACCTGTGCCCGTATTTTTGCCAAGGCTATCAATTGCGAGCATCCCCGTGAAGACGGAGAAGCCTGCAATGAGTGCGAAAGTTGCACAGCTTTCAACGAGCAGCGCTCATTCAACATCTTTGAGCTTGATGCCGCCAGCAATAATGGTGTAGAGCAAATCAAGGCTCTCATGGAGCAAACCCGCATCCCGCCACAGATTGGCAAGTACAAAGTGTTTATCATCGATGAGGTACACATGCTGAGTTCTGCTGCCTTCAATGCATTCCTCAAGACATTGGAGGAGCCACCATCGCATGTCATCTTTATCCTGGCGACCACGGAGAAGCACAAAATTCTGCCTACCATTCTCAGTAGATGTCAGATTTACGATTTCGAGCGAATGACCGTTCCTAACACTATCAAGCATCTGGCTATGGTAGCAGAAAAAGAAGGAATCAAATATGAGGAACAGGCTTTGGCTGTCATCGCAGAAAAAGCCGATGGCGGTATGCGCGATGCACTCTCTATCTTTGATCAGGCTGCCAGTTTCTGTCAAGGCGACATCACTTATAAAAAGGTAATCGAGGACCTGAACGTTCTGGATAGCGACAACTATTTCAACTTGGTTGACCTCGCTCTCTCCAACAAAGTGAGCGAGATGATGGTGCTACTGAACAATATTCTCAACAAAGGTTTCGACGGAGGCATTCTTGTCCAAGGTCTTGCCCAACATGTGCGTAATGTCATGATGGCAAAAGATCCCCAGACTCTGCCACTCTTGGAAACCAGTGAAGAGCAAAAGGCCAAATTCCAGGCACAGGCTCAGAAAGCCCCTACACCTTTCTTATATAAGGCACTAAAAATCATGAACGACTGCGATGTTCAATACCGCCAGAGTTCAAACAAGCGCCTGCTGGTAGAACTGACCCTCATCCAAGTAGGTCAGATAACGCAACCAGAAGATCAAGATGTGCCAGGTGCGGGGCGTACGCCCCATAGATTAAAATCCCTGTTTCAGAAATTGATTGCTCCCCTTAAACCTGCTTCTCAGGGTGCAGGTAAAGAGCAAGTTGACAGCAAGAAGGTTGAAGCCGTTCCTGCTGTCGGGCATTCTATTGCCCAAAAATCCGAGACTCATGAAACTGCCTCAGCGAAAGATACTTCTACAACAAGCAACAAACCTAAGGGAAGTATCAAACTTGGCAGTATCGGCATGACGTTCAAGAATCTTAAGAAACACAAAGAAGAAGACAAGAACAATTATTCTGCCATCAGCGACACAACAGAAACTGCGTCAATAGCCGAAGATAAAAAGCAACCTTTCGATAATGAGCTTTTATACGGTCAATGGATGAGTATGTGTATGAGAATGCAAGGTATCAACGAACTATATGGTTTGTCACAACGCCTGAAAATGCTGACTCCCAAAATCACAGATTATCCTTCGGTGGAAATCGTCATTGATAATCCGATACTTCTTGATCAAATCGGAAAAATCAAAAACCGCATCAGAAGTACACTCGTATTAGGATTGAACAATGACGACATCATTATCAATTACCGTGTAGCCAAGCAAGAAGAAATCGGAAAGATACGTAATAAACGGGAAATCTTCGATGACATGAAAAAGAAAAATCCTGCACTTGACAAATTGGTACAGGAATTCAAATTAGTCATGGCATAATTCAGCTATGGCAGATTTTTCAAAACAATAATCTAAAAAAACGAGAAACTATTTTTTAAGATAAACTAAAAAATCCTATGGATAAAGCATATCGAGCTACATCCATAGGATTTTTATTTTAGATCAGAGTCATACCATTTTCCTCACATTCCTTGCGCATTTCATCAGGCCAGATACTTGCCTGTATTTCACCAATATGCGCCTTATGAAGCAAGACCATGCAGAGGCGGCTTTGTCCTATACCACCACCGATACTCAAAGGCAACTTATCATTTAAGAGTTGCTGGTGGAAATAGAGTTTCTCGCGATCTTCCTTACCTTCTATCTTTAACTGGCGAAGCAAGCTTTCCTTATCCACACGAATACCCATGGAACTCAACTCAAAACTACGCTCCAGAACCGGATACCAGATCAGAATATCACCATTAAGGCCCATCTTTCCATTCTCGGCAATAGTACTCCAATCGTCATAGTCAGGAGCACGTCCATCATGCTTCTTACCATCACTCAACTTACCACCAATACCCTCTACGAATACTGCGCCATATTTCTTGCAGATAGCATCCTCTCGCTCTTTAGGAGTCTTATCAGGATACATATCAAGCAAATCTTGCGCATGAACAAAATGAATCTGTTCTGGCAAGAAAGGCTTCAACTGTGGATAATGCTCACAGGTGAGATATTCAGTACGGCGGATAGCAGCATAAATGCGACGCACCACACCTTCCAAAAATGCCAAGTTGCGATCTTTCTTTTCAATCACAGCCTCCCAATCCCACTGGTCAACATACAGAGAGTGGAGATTATCGAGTTCTTCGTCAGCACGAATAGCATTCATATCGGTATAGACGCCATATCCAGGTTCTATTTTATATTCAGCCAATGTCAATCTCTTCCATTTTGCCAGAGAATGAACCACTTCTGCTTTAGCATCTCCCAAATCTTTGATAGGGAAAGTTACAGGACGTTCCACTCCATTGAGATCATCATTAATACCCAAACCTTTCAATACGAAAAGAGGAGCAGTCACACGACGCAAACGAAGTTCTGTGGAAAGATTTGCCTGAAAGAACTCCTTAATCAGTTTGATTCCCATTTCGGTTTGGCGCATATCAAGAAGTGCCTTATAGCCTACTGGTTTTATTACATTACTCATAATATATATATTTTTTCTTTGTTTTTATGTATTTAGGGACAAATGAAATGCAGGTTAGTACGCCTGTTTTCTATTTGACGGTGCAAAGGTACTAAATTATTATTAATCTGCAAGCGTTTTTCTATTTTATTTTTCAAAATGATAGGATTTTTAATATTTCACTATCTATTTGCACTATTTTCGTATCATTTTCTCTTTATTATCCTAAATAAAAAGTCTTCCCTACGCCTCTCAATAAGTTTTTTTACTCAAATATTTGGTTATTTCAAATAAAATCAGTAATTTTGCAAACGTATCTGCAAACTGTATATATGGAAGAGATTTTGCATATATATAATAAGGTATGAATATCTTGGTCTCGTAGCTTAGTTGAATAGAGCGTTTGATTCCGGTTCAAAAGGTCGTGGGTTTGAGTTCCACCGAGATCACACATTCTCTATCCAGGGAATACACTTCCCTCAGAAACGGAATATCATCCTGAATCAGAGAATTATCACATTATTTAGTTAAAAACATGGACTTAGTAGAACGTTTTATAAACTACACAAAATTTGACACACAGTCGAGTGAAGATTCCGACAGTGTGCCTAGTACGGCGAAACAGTTAGAGTTCGCCAAGTATCTTAAACACGAATTGGAAGAGGAGGGGCTTAGCGATGTAGAGATGGACGATATGGGTTACATCTACGCTACATTGAAAGGCAATACCAAGAAAAAGACACCTACCATCGGATTTATATCTCACATGGACACCAGTCCAGATGCAAGTGGCAAAGACATCAAGGCACGCGTCATCCGCAACTATGATGGCGAAGATATTGAATTGAGTCCAGGCATCTTCTCCAGAGTCGATAAATTCCCAGAATTAAAAGCTCACAAAGGCGAGGACATCATCGTAACTGATGGCACAACCCTTCTTGGTGCAGATGATAAAGCAGGAATTGCTGAAATCGTACAGGCTATGTGCTATCTCAGAGACCATGATGAAATCAAGCACGGAGATATACGTGTCGGCTTCAACCCTGACGAAGAAATCGGAATGGGTGCTCACCACTTTGATGTTGAAAAATTTGCCTGCGACTGGGCTTACACCATCGACGGAGGCGACCTCGGCGATTTGGAATACGAAAACTTCAATGCCGCAGCTGCCAAGATCCGCATCAAGGGTGTGAGTGTACATACGGGTTATGCTAAGGGTAAGATGATCAACGCAAGCAGACTTGCGGTGGAATTCCAAAACATGATACCAGAGACCGACCTTCCAGAAACCACAGAAGGTTATCAGGGTTTCTACCACTTGCTGGGCATTGAAAGCCACTGTGAAGAAGCTAAGTTGGCTTATATCATTCGCGACCACGACCGTGATAAATTTGAAGATCGCAAAGCATTCATTGCTGACTGCGTGAAGAAAATCAACGAGAAATATGGCGAAGGAACATGTGAGGCTGAGATTTACGATCAGTACTACAACATGAAAGAGAAAATCGACCCTAACATGCATGTCATCGACATCGTCTTGAGAGCGATGCAGGAAAATGGCGTTCCTCCACGCGTAGAACCTATCCGTGGCGGCACCGATGGAGCACAGTTGAGTTTCAAGGGACTTCCTTGTCCTAACATCTTTGCAGGCGGCGTCAATTTCCATGGCCCACATGAGTTTGTCAGCATCCAGGTAATGGAGAAAGTAGTACAGACCATCGTGAAGATTGCAGAAATCACAGCAGAATACAACGACTAAGTTTCGTATCAATCATAATAATCTATAATCCCAGAAAGCATGAATGCTGATGGGACTATAGATTATTTTCATATTATGACCTGATACTCCAATAGACGATAAACTGTTTTCACTTACATATCAAACTTAATTTTCTTTCGAATGGCAGATATTCCATTTTTAGTAAAAGATTTGGCACTCATACTGATGGTTGCAGGCATCGTAACCATCATTTTCAAGAAGCTCAAGCAACCCCTTGTGTTAGGATACATCGTTGCCGGTTTTCTTGTTTCACCACACATGCCATATACCATGTCGGTCATTGATGAAACAGATATCAAGACTTGGGCTGACATCGGAGTTATCTTTACCCTATTCTCACTCGGTCTTGACTTCTCTTTCAAGAAAATCGTAAAAATGGGAGTCTCCCCTATCATTGCAACCATAGTCATCGTGTTCTCCATGATGATGCTCGGCATCAGCATAGGTCATGGCTTTGGGTGGAGCAAGATGGACTGTATTTTCCTTGGCGGTATGCTTGCCATGAGTTCCACGACCATTATATATAAAGCTTTTGATGATATGGGGCTGCGACAACAGAAGTTTGCGGGCATGGTGATGAGCGTTCTGATACTGGAAGACATACTTGCCATTGTCATGATGGTGATGCTGTCGGCCATTGCAGGAGGCAACAATCCTGATGGAGAACAGATGATCGGTTCTGTGATAAAGATAGCCTTCTTCCTTGTCCTTTGGTTTATAGTAGGCATCTTTGCCATCCCACTTTTTCTCCGATCTGTACGCAAACTTATCAACAATGAAACCCTCCTGATTGTAGCATTAGGACTCTGTTGCGGCATGGCAGTACTCTCCACCAAGGTAGGATTCTCCAGTGCTTTTGGCGCTTTCGTCATGGGCAGCATCTTAGCAGAAACCATCGAAGCAGAAAAGATTATCAAACTGGTGGAACCCGTAAAGAACCTGTTTGGAGCCATCTTCTTTGTTTCCGTAGGTATGCTCGTTGACCCTAAGATTCTGATAGAATATGCCATTCCTATCCTGGCATTAGTAGGTAGCATACTCATAGGACAAGCCATATTTGGCACCTTCGGCTTCATGCTCGGTGGAGAATCTCTGAAATCAGCTATGCGCTGTGGATTTTCCATGGCACAGATTGGTGAGTTTTCTTTCATCATCGCTTCCTTAGGTCTGTCATTAGGCGTTATCAGCAACTATCTCTATCCAGTAGTTGTTGCCGTATCCGTCATCACGACCTTCCTTACTCCTTATATGATTCGCCTTGCCACACCGACGTATCAAGTCATGGAGAAGCATCTGCCGAAGCGACTCATCAACATACTGAATCATTTTGCGATGAGCCATCCCTCTACGACTCAGCAGAGCAAATGGAAGTCTCTTCTCAGACAAATGCTCATCAACACCGTAGCCTATTCCATCCTTACTGCAGCAGTCATCGCATTGATGTTTACCTTCGTACTTCCATTCACCCGAAGTCTTTTCCCAGGCTGGAAGTTGCATTGGTATGCTAACGCCATCACAGGCATATTGACCCTCGTGCTGATAGCACCATTCCTGCGTGCCATCATCATGAAAAAGAACCATAGCAATGAGTGGAAACGCCTATGGGTAGAAAGCAGCATCAACAGGATTCCGCTTCTCTTCACCATCGTCGTGAGATTTGTTATTGCATTGGCTTTCATCTTCTATATCTGCAATTATCTGACACGTTTCACCGATGCGCTCATGATCATCATCGGCATTGCAGTCGTTTCCCTGATGATAGCATCAAGATGGACCAAGAAGCGAAGCATCAAGATGGAAAGACTCTTCATTCACAACCTGCGTTCAAGGGACATCATGGCACAGGTAAACGGCGAGAAGAAACCACTCTACGAAGGACACTTATTGGACCGAGACATCCACATCAGCGATTTTGACGTGCCGGAAGATTCGTCATGGGGAGGGAAAACGCTCAAAGAACTGCATCTCCGTGAACGGTTTGGTGTAGATATGAGCAGTATCATGCGTGGTTCACAACGTCTGAATATTCCTAACGGAGATACGGTCATATTCCCAGGAGATAAATTACAAGTCATTGGTAATGACGACCAATTGCAGAAATTTGCAACCGCGCTCAGTACGGATCTCATACCAGAAGATCTGGAAATAGAGAAACGGGAGATGAAACTACGACAACTCATCATCAGCGGTAAAAGTGAATTCTGCGGGAAATCACTTCTTGAAAGTGGAATCCGCGATAAATACAACTGTATGGTTGTGGGATTGGAAGAAGGACAAGAGAACTTAACGAAAATAGCTCCTACCCGTACATTTGAAAAAGGAGATATCCTTTGGATCGTAGGAGAAGAAAGCGACTTGCAAAAAATAATGGAGAGGGCTTAGCCTTCTCCATTATTTTTTTAGAATCTATACCTTTATTGGCATTTCTTCAAGGCTCTCATTGCATTCAGTACTGCCAAAACCGTAACACCCACGTCTGCAAAGACAGCCATCCACATGGTTCCCAAGCCAACAGTTGCCAGAATCAGGACTGCCACTTTCACTCCAATTGCGAAGGCTACATTCTCATGGGCTATATGAATGGTGCGACGAGCGATTCTGACAGCAAGAGCAATCTTTCGCGGTTCATCATCCATCAAAACCACATCAGCAGCTTCTATGGCAGCATCACTACCCAAGCCACCCATGGCAATGCCGACATCAGCCCGCTTCAATACAGGAGCATCATTGATGCCATCCCCCACATAAGCCAAGGTCTTGCCCGCTTCTTTTTCTTGAAGTAATTTTTCCACTTCTACAACTTTATCTGTTGGCAAGAGTTCTGAACGACATTCATCAAGTCCTATCTGTTGCGCCACCTTTTCAGCCACTTCATGACGGTCGCCAGTCAGCATCACCGTTTTCCCTACACCTAAGGCCTTGAGCTGTGCAATAGCTTCCGTACTACCCTCCTTGATTTGATCATTAATGACAATATGCCCCACATATTTGCCATCTATAGCCACATGAATGATAGTACCCACATGAGAACAATCATGCCATTTTGCCCCGATAGAAGCCATCATCTTCTTGTTTCCCACACAAACCTCCTTTCCATTCACCTGGGCACGAATACCATAACCTGCGATTTCCTTTACATCAGAAACCACGCAGTTATCCGTAGCTTCATCAGGGAAAGCGGAACGGAGTGCTGCACCTATCGGATGATTCGTGAAATGTTCGGCATGGGCTGCCAGATGAAGAAGAATTTTCTCCTGATCTGAATATTCGCCAACATGCACATGATGAGCGCCTGCGGATGAACCGCAAGAACAGGAATCACCCACATGAACAGCCTCCACGGCAAACTCTCCATGAGTCAATGTGCCCGTTTTATCGAAAACGACAGTACCCACCTTGGCAAGTGCATCCATATAGTTGCTGCCCTTGATAAGAATGCCATTGCGGGAAGCGCCGCCAATGCCTCCGAAGAAAGTAAGGGGAACGCTGATGACCAAGGCACAAGGACAAGACACCACTAAGAATATCAAGGCGCGATTGAGCCATAATGGGAAATGATCACAGAAAGAACCATTGCCCAACCATTCTGATGCAATCCCCATTCCTCCCAACATAGGAGGAATCACAGCCAAAGCAAGTGCAGCAAAAACAACGATAGGAGTATATACACGGGCAAAACGTGTAATAAAAGCCTCGCTTTTTGACTTATTCTGGTCTGCACTCTCTACCAGATTAATAATCTTGGAAACCGTACTCTCTCCAAAGCTCTTGGTAGTACGAACACGGATCAATCCGGTTAAGTTGACACATCCCGACATGATATGGTCGCCTTCATTCAAATCCCGTGGCATACTTTCGCCCGTCAGCGCAATGGTATTCAAGGCAGAGTTTCCCTCTATTACCACACCATCAAGCGGCACTTTCTCACCAGGCTTAATCACGATGATCTCCCCCACTTCCACCTCTTCCGGCGAAACGAGATCCACCTTTCCATTTCTTTCAACATTCGCCACATCAGGACGGATATTCATCAGGTGCGAAATACTATCCCGGCTTTTACCCTCAGCATATCCCTCGAACAGTTCTCCGATTTGGAAAAAGAGCATCACAAATACAGCCTCAGGAAATTCAGTCTCACTCCCTGGGAAGAAGCCGATGCAAAGAGCGCCAATAGTAGCTATCGCCATGAGGAAGTCCTCATTAAACATATCACCTTTGGCAATACCTTCAGCCGCTTCTGCCAAGGTCTCATGACCCACTAAGAGGTAAGGCACAAGATATACGAGCAGCAATTGCCAAGTTGCCAAATCGTATTCTTTCTCAATAAAAACAGCAACTACCAATAAAATGACAGTTGCAGCTATCTGAATCAGTTTGGATTTTAAAATTCCTTCCTCGTGATGATGCTCGTGTCCACCGTGACAATCACAATGATGATGATCATGTTCACCGTGGCAATCGCAATGATGATGATTCATTTCTTCCATAATTTTACAATACATTTAGTTACTACTTCAATTACTTTCTTTATTCTGCTGCAAAATTACGAAAAGGCTTTTGCAACTTGGTTGCAAAAGCCTCTTTTACCTAAAATATAGATCTTTTCCCTAAAATTCCATAGAGAAAGTGATGCCACGACGCATCATATCCTCCAAAGTTGGCTTCATACGAAGGATAAAGCCTTCCCATGAACGGTTCTTTTGCATACTCCAGCCCGCCTCTGCCAAAGCCAAGGCACGAGGATAAGCCTGGTAATAGATTCGTTCAGGCGTATTAATGCACTCACTCCATAGCGTACCAGCCACACCAAAAAGATTATTGTTTTCAAAATCTTCACCCATTCCCCAACCCGGATCAAGACGATACGTATCTTTCAGAGTGGTGACAGGCATTCCCCAATTCACTTCCGGCATATCTCCCTTCGCCATAGGATAATCAAAATAACAATGTTCACCTGGACAAAGCATAATACGGGCATTGTTTTCTACGGCAGCCTTCAAAGCTTCCTCTGTCAGACCCGAACGCCAGGCAAAGGTAACGCATCCCGGTTGAATTTTCTTGAAATCCAGTTCATACCAGAACATCGGAGTCTTATGATACCGGTTGCGCAAGAGTTCTATCATGCGGTCGAAGAGATAACCTTGCAATTTCCAATTCTCAGAACGGTCGGTCGTGGTAATACCTAATTTTTTCTTCAGCGCCTGACATTTAGGACAATTGGTCCAACAATCCAGTGCCGGATTACCTGCCTCATCTCCACCTAAATGAATATAAGGAGAAGGGAATACGTCAGCCAATTCCTTGAAAACATTTCCTAAGAACTCGTAAGTGAACTCATTCCCCGGACAAAGTAATTCATCAGAAACACCACAAGTAGTTCGGATTGGCACCTGCACACCATGACAAGTCAATTCAGGATAAACGCTGATAGCAGCCACTTCATGCCCAGGCATTTCGATTTCAGGAACCACCTGCACATGATATTTCGCAGCAAAACTTACCAACTCCCGCATTTGCTCTTGCGTATAATATCCTTTGATAGGCATATTCATGTCATCCATTCCCCATCTGCTGCTTGCTTCAGCCGTCAAACGAGGATACTTCTTGATTTCGATACGCCAAGCCTGATCATCCACCAGATGCAGATGGATGGCATTCAGTTTGTAGCGGGCCATCTCAGGAATGAAAGCCTTCAACTGCTCATAAGGGATAAAAGTACGACAAGGATCCACCATCAGTTCTCTGACATGAGTGCGTGGCTGGTCTGAAAGCGACAGTTGAGGAATCGCATCACAACAGTTCTTTGCCCCATTACCACGCAGCAACTGGTCAAAGGTCATTAAACCATAAAATACACCAGCTGCCGTTTTCCCCTTAATCGTTACTCCTCGCTGCAAAACTTCGAGAGTGTAAGCTTCAACGTCAGCAAGAGAAGGATCTATTTCCATCGTTAAAGTCAACTGTTCTTTGCTTCCACCCTTTACATTCGCTTTCTGTCTGGAAATTCCCTCCTGAGTGTTATTGTTTGCCAAACAGTCCCGTTCAGAAAGGATTCTTTCGGCCTGTTCCTTTTCATTCGCAAGACCATCAGCAGCCACGATATTCCAAATTCCATGCACCTGAAGTAGGCGGGCATCTTTCTTTACCTGCAAGTCCATAGGCACAGGAATCAGGCATTTCATCGGGTCGCATGTTTCCTTAGCCTGCTTCATGTCAGCATAGAACAGGCTCCAGCCCGGTGCCTTCCGGTAAGCCTTCTCGCTCCCCTTTGGAACGATTAACCTACATTGACTGCGATGGATGCCATAGAAAGTCGTGACGTCAGCACGAGGAGGAATCTTGGAATTCACCTTCACGGTCTGTAAACCCGATAAATGGGCAAAAGCATATTCAGCCAACTGTGGAGTTCCTTCGATGATGATATGTTTCAGTTTTTTACAACCCGAAAAGGCAGCAGCATCTACCTGCCTTAAACTCATCGGAAGATGAAGTTCCTGCAAATTATCACAGGCAAAGAAAGCCTGCGAACCAATCTGCTGCACTTTTTGAGGCAGGATGATATTTTGCAGATGATGGCGAGAATGAAAAGCATTCTTAGGGATGACGGGACAAGTAGCTTCACTCAAATCTACATTTCTGAGTTGCCAGCAAAGATCTCTCATTTGCCGGAAATCTGAATTACCTTGAGTGGTCAGGTTGCCCGTCAACTTCAAGGAAATCGCCGTTGTTTTCTTTTCTGCCTTCAGGCTATCCATGTTGGCTACTGTCTGTGCGAACAAAGTTGGCGAACACAGGAGCATGAAGGAAAGTGCTAACATTTTTCTCATACTTATGAATATCATTAGGTTATAGTTATTAATAATTCCAATGGGACAAAAATACGGATTTTATTAGAACTTTCCAAATCTTTTGAATTAAATCTTCTAAAAAACCGCATCTTACTTTATTTTAGATGTGTCATAACGGATTATGAGTTTATTCATCGGATGACACGGAATTTATTCGGAGATATTCTTGATGAGTCGATTACTCACGGATTTTCGCAGAGGCGACCTATTCGGTCGGTGCAGATACCAACTGAGGTTGGAAAAAGTCCCACAGATTTCACAGATATACACAGATTTTTTCTTGGGACGTTTTTTTGTCACGCAGATTTCGCAGATGACGCAGATTTTTTTTATTCATCGGATGACACGGAATTTATTCGGAGGTTTTCCTGATGAGGCGATTACACACGGATTTTCGCGGAGGCGACCTGTCCGGTCGGTGCAGATACCCCCTGGAATTGGAATATGTCCCACAAAGAAAAATCTGTGTATATCTGTGAAATCTGTGGGACGAAATAATCCCCACAAAGAAAAATCTGCGCCATCTGCGAAATCTGCGTGACAAAAAACAACAGGAGCATATATCGGGCGCGAGCCATTGGCCAGCGGCCAAAGTTCCGCGAAATTCCGTGAGTAATCCGATAAGCAAGAATGCCTCCGATTCATCCGTGAAATCCGATGAAAAAAATGAAGAAACGAAAAAATGAAGAAACGAAAAAGGTGTGTCATGAACTCCATGACACACCCTATTTCGTTGATTGTATTTCTTAGATTTCAGAGATATTCTAATACCATTGCACAGCATTAGAATAGCCACTGCGCTTATCATATTTCAAGGCATCCGTCAATGTAGAAGCATTACAACGGAAGGTGAAATTATAACTTGTATAAGGCGAAAGCACCACCGAACAACTCATATTGAAACAGTGGAGATCACGCTGCAAGCTTGCAGTAGTCATACTCATTTTATGATTGTCGAAATCATAACCGGATGAGAAACTGATATTCCAGCCATCACTCAGTCTTACGTTACCACTCATATTCAATGTCTGAGTAAACTTGTATGGATAGCGCATAGACTGCTTGTTGAACTTTTCCTTGCGCGTATCCTCACGCATGGTAACACCATAACCGAAGGTCAGCGACCAAGGCATCTTGAAAGCCATATAACCATCCGAATCGGTCTTAGCCTTGCCACTCTTCTTCTTGGCAGCCGTCTTTCCCTTCTCCAAGGTATCGTCCACATTACTTTCAATATCAGTATCCAGTCCATCTTCGTCCTGGTCCTTACGCTTACTGTCCTTCTCATCATCATCACTCTTTCCACCAAAGAGTTTTGCAAGTTTCTCTGGTGTCAGCGTGAAAGACAGGTTCTGCGACATACCCTGGAATCGGCCGAATCGACCTCTACTCCACTCAGTATGAGTACCGACGTATGGATTTCCCTGTTCGTCCAGATCATAAGCATAGGTGGCAAAGACCGCATTCATATTGAACGTATAGTTCTTCCACCATTTCAGACGCAGGTTGATATTCATATCGCTCCAAGGTCTTACCTTCGCCGCCATATTGTAACTCATATTGATGTCAAACGCATCTATCAGACTGATTTTCTTGAAACCGGTAGAGTCCTTATCGCTCTTGACCTTCATCTCCAGGTTGTTGCCTAAAGTGAAAGAGAGGCTTCCTGTCTTTCCCTTACCAGGCACACCATAAAGTGAATTCTGGTATGGAGAATAGCTGACGAGCGAAACATTACCATCGGCATCCGTTTTCTGATAAGTTTCCCAATAACCATAGCGGGAAGCACCGAAGTCAGGCGCATAACTGAAGCTTACAGTTGGCGTGATGACATGGCGAATGGCCTGTATCTTATCACCGAACAATTTGCGATTAGGCACCCAGAATCCATAGAGCTTGGTGGACATACCCACACTCATGTTCCAATTATAAACATTGTGGAAACCATAGGTAGTGTCGCACACCTCCGTCTGCTTCTGCTCATCCCATGACCTTGTCACCTTATTGGTGTACATACGGTCAGAGAAGTTGAAGCTTGGATTGATGTTGATGTACTTGAAGAGCGTGAACGAAGCACTCACTGGAATCTGATGCTGCCATGCATTTCTCCAATCCTTGATAAGATTACTCTTCATGAACTGGTCTTCCTTCGTATTGATCGAGTTGCTGATATGTCCAGTATAACTCATCGCAATCTTCTCATACCATTTCTCATCACCCACCATCTTCTTTCGGCGGAAAGGATAGAAACGGGCTATGGAAATATTGAGGTCAGGAAGTGTCACAGCCAAACTGGAGTCACGCATATTCTGCGAAAGGTTGGCAGTAGCACTGAGCGACAGACCAATACTTGAGAATCCTGTACTCCAGCTCACAGAAGAGGTACGCGTACTCTGCGTCATCGTCTGCGGATTATAGAGCGAGTTGAGATTGTTGCGCTCATAGCTGGATGTGGCAAAGTTGACACTTGCCGACAAAGAACTGAACGGATTAGCCTTCGAGTCCTGTCGATGACTCCACTGCACCTTGAAACTCTCCTGCTCGGCAAAGTCAGGCATTCCCTTGTCACCCGTCTTCGTATCCTGGTAACTGAAGAAGAAACTTCCCGAGTACTTATAGCGTTTGCGGTAATTACTTGCAGCAGAAATACCCCAGGAGCCCTTCGTGTAGATTTCACCCAGGAGTTTCAAGTCCCACTTGTCATTGACGGCAAAATAATATCCACCATCTCTGAGATAGAAGCCACGGTCGCTTTCATCACCATAGGTAGGCATGATAAAACCACTACTGTAGCTCTTGGTAAATGGGAAAAATCCGTAAGGGATTGCCAAAGGCATCGGCACATCGCACACCACGAGATAAGCCGGTCCGAAAACCACATCCTTACCCGGTCTCACTTTCGCTCTGGAAAGAGAAATATAGAAGTCGGGATGAGGATCATCACAGGTCGTATATCTACCATGTTGCAGATAGATTGCTCCAGTAGAATCACGTTTTGATCGGGCACCCGTCAGGAATCCATCCTGCTGCTCTGTATATACATTATTAATAAGTGCCTTCTTACTCTTGAAATTGAAGGCAATCGTATCCGTATCGTAGGTATCAGAGCCCATCTTGAAGACCGGTTTACCCTTGATGCCACCTTCAGCAGTAGAATCGGCGGTACCCGTAGCCTTCACATTACTCTTGTCGATGTCCATGGAAATCTTGTCGCTCGTAAGGTCCATGTTGGTATATTTCACATTGGAATTACCATAGAGATGCGCCACTTTATGAGGTGCATCATAGACGAGCGAATCCTCCGCCGTATATTGCACCGGGGCATCCACGCCACCGGCTTTCTTGCGATTCAAGCTATCCAGTCGGATACTGTCATCGACCACTTTATTATGTTTCCATATAGCTTTCTGCAGCGAATCCATCTGCAGGGTATCATTAGCAGCGTCCACCTTGACTTCATTGCCTAAGGAATCCACCCATACAGAGTCTCCCACAGCCAAAGCGGTAGAATCAGCCATAGTCTTCTTCTTTTTCTTAGAAGGCATACCCGGATTGGCCACCATCATGCAGACAGCAGCAAAGAGCAGTACAGCTATAGTTGATTGTTTTCTCATTCAATATCTTTTGAGAAGTTATATTTCAAACAATTTCTCCCATTCCTGGAAGCGTTTCACTCCTTCTTCGCCAAATTTAGCGAGACTTTTCTCTGCCTTTTCTATCGACTTTTCCTCGTCGAGATGGGTTTTGCTGAAAAACTTATCAGCATAGCAAATCACCTTTTCCTCCATTGTTTCGGGAAGGAAATCCTGATGAGGCAGCGGCAGATTCTGCTCTACGATTTGCTTACATGTAATGCCAGCCCCCGTATGGCGTTCGCATACCCGTGCATGGCGTTCATATCCTTCTTTGCGCAGGATTTCAGCTCCCATACGGCCATGACAGATGTATGGATGAGACCCAAAACACTGTATGCCAGGAGCATCCGTCAGGAAGATTCCCAAGTCGTGGAGCATAGCAGCTTCCTCGACAAACTGGGCATCCAGCTGCAATTCAGGATGATACGAAACAATCTGTAGCGCTTTTCGCGCTACAGATTGACTATGTGTAATGAGGATATGACGAAGTTCATTATCCTCAGGATAATACTTATCTATAATTGCTTGATAATCCATCATTATTCAGCGTTGCGCTCAATGTAAGCGATCACATCACCCTTGCGGATCTTGCTGCCCTGCTTAGCATTGATTTCTACGAGTTTACCACCAAGAGCTGCAGGAACAGTCTCAAATTCACCCCAAGGAGCAAGAATGTAGCAGAAAGCATCACCTTCCTTATATTCCTTGCCGATGAATGGCTCTACTGCAGGCTGGCACTCACCCTCGCCCTGGAACTCCCAGAAAATCTGACCTGCTACTGGTGCTACGATTGCATCAGCCTTGGCATGCTTGAATTCTGCGAGCTGAGCTGGAGTCAAGGTGCTGCCGAGCTTAGCATCCTTAGCCTTCTGGAGATCAGCCAGGAAGTTCTTCTTAGCCTGACCGCTCTTGAAGTTGCGATACTGCTCTGGGTGCATAGCGAGCTCGAAGAGTTCCTCGTCGTCCTGACCATAATCCCAACCGTTCTCGTCCATCTCCTTCTTGAAGTCATCGAGAGCGTTAGAAAGCAATGTATGAGCATCTACGTCTGTGAACTCACGGCCCTGCTTCTTGGCAAGTTCTACGAGTTCTGGATCGATGGTTCCAGGAATCTTACCACTCTTACCGAGGATCATACCCCACATAGAGTCGTCCATCATCACGAAACGGCCCTTGCCCTGCTCCATGGTAAGGAGGTTCATCAATGAGATGTTCTTCACATACTGGCTGAATGGAGTTACCAATGGAGGATAACCCACGCGTGGCCATACATACTCTACCTCGTCGAAAAGTTTGATCAGAAGGTCGTCCATAGACAATTCTTCCTCACCCTTCTTCTTACGGATATTGTTGATCGTCTGACGCATACCACCGAGGTCTGCCATCATACTACCCATCATACCGCCAGGAAGACCGCAACCGAGCAACAGAGAAGACATGATCTTATTGCCTGGGTTGATGAAGTAACCGAGCCACTCGTCGATGAATTCCTGAGTCATGGCACGAGCCTTCATGTAAGCGCTCATATTGATTTCAGGCACCTCAAAGCCCTCGTTCTTCAACATGCTGATGACAGAGATCACGTCTGGGTGAACCTTACCCCAAGACAATGGCTCGATAGCAGTATCGATGATGTCGGCACCATTGTTGCAGACCTCGAGGATAGAAGCCATAGAGA
>ERZ1034807.92-NODE-92-length-14898-cov-7.211817_pt1 | contig 14898 bp, 19 predicted proteins | sample MGYA00520648_ERZ1034807 | MGnify/ENA primary metagenome ERZ1034807 (study PRJEB33766, sample SAMN09781684) | gut metagenome | biome: gut microbiome | host: Homo sapiens | place: Madagascar | study: EMG produced TPA metagenomics assembly of the PRJNA485056 data set...
ATTGCTCTATGCGGGCAAGGGTGACCGTGGCTCAAACTGTGTATGACAACTTCTGCATGGAAAAAGCCAGAGGGGAGCTTGTGAATACAGATGAGGTTATGCCGGATCTGGATACACTTAAAAAGGCCGTGATGGACGGCAGGAAATCAGCCTGTGATGGAGTGGACAGTTACACCGTAGGGAAGTAAGGAGGGGGTAAACATGGCAAGACGCAGAAAAAGTATACTGGGGATTTCGTTTAGCTGGAAAAGGGCACTAGGAATCACCGGGGCAAAGCGGAAGATCGCAAAGATAACGGGGATTCCGACCACGAAGCAAGGCCGGAGGAATAAACTGGCCAGAATGCTTTTTAAATTTTAACGAGGGGGATTTTTATGCAGAAGTATGTAGTTTTACAGGTGATTTTGAAAGAAAAGCTGATTGGTGTAGGCTCGAAGAACCTCACAGAGCTGGAGCAGATCATAAATGAGCAGGCCGCAAAGGGATACCGGCTGCACACCATATCAACCACATCATCGGGTAGCAAGGGCGTGATGGGCGGTGACAGGATACAGGCTACCATGATTTTTGAGCGGTTATAGCACATAAAAAAGACCCCCTGCTGACACAGGAGGCCTTTTTATAGTATCACTGCATGGGTGCGATACGAAAAATACATATATATCATATAACTCCATGCAAAAAAAAGCAAGGAGGAATGTAAAAATGTGGGCGGAAGAATTGGAAAGCGGGAAAGTAAAGTTTGTAGAACGCTATACAAACCCTCTAACGGGCAAATACGGGCGCGTGTCGGTGGTGATGGATAAGAACACGGCAAGCACCCGGAAAGTGGCTCTGGAAGCCCTTAACGCAAAGATACAGGGCAAGCTGGAAGCCATCACCGCAGAGCCGGAGCAGAAAGGGTTGACGCTCGGGAAGCTGAAAGAGCTGTATCTGGCATACCAGAAAAAGACCTTTAAGCTGTCAACCTACAGACGCAACTACTACAGCCTTAAGACCACCATTAACTGTCTTGGGGCGGACATACTGGTGTCCTCACTGTCTGCCGGATACATCAAACAAAAGATGGACACGCTCGGCCTCGAGAACGGCTCATACAACGAGTATATTACAAGGTTTAAGGCAATGCTGCGCTGGGGCTATGAGAATGACCTAGTGGCTGATATCCGCTATCTGGACAAGCTTAAAAAGCTCCAGAGCGATACACGCCGGGAGAAGCTGGTAAACAAGTACCTGGAGCGGGAGGAGCTTTCCGCACTGCTTAAGGCGATGGAGCTGGAGCGGTGGAAGCTGCTCACGGAGTTCATGGTCTTGTCCGGCCTGCGATATGGCGAGGTGTGCGGACTGGACAAGAGCGACGTAAGCCAGACGGAGCAGATGATCCACGTCTCAAAAAACTACGATTACAATAACGGGGTGCTGACAAGCACAAAGACCTTTACCTCCACCCGTGGCGTATTTATTCAGCCAGAGCTTGCGGACGTGTGCAAGAGGATTGACGCTTTTTTTGACACGGCAGGACTGCGGAAGTCCTCAACGCTCTTTTTCCCGGATTTTGACGGCGGCTATATGCACTACTACGATTACGCCAAATATCTGCGGGAGGTCAGCAAAAGAGTGATAGGCCGGGAGATCACCCCGCACATACTCCGTCACACTCATGTGTCTCTTCTGGCAGAGGCAGGCGTACCGCTGGAGACCATATCCAGACGGCTGGGGCACTCAGGTAGCAAGGTCACAAAAGAGGTGTACCTGCACGTCACCAAAAGGCTGGAGGAGCGGGACAGAGAACGGATATCAAATACATCATTGCTATAAAAAAGAGCCGTCCGGTTTGCCCACCGGGCGGTTCAATTTTTTTATTTTTGCCCCTTTTTTGCCCCATAAAATCGGAGTATTGCCAGGGAAGCGGCTTATTTACGACATTTTTTTGCATAAAAATAAGCGGGTGATGGGACTTTGACAAATGTGTAATGGTGTTAAAAGGCGCATAAAATCAAGACTTTTTAGGTTTGCAATGTCTAAAAGTGTCTATAAACGTACATTTATTTGCCCCTTTTTTGCCCCCCCCCCTTTTAGCGCAAAAAATCCCCGGATTACTCCGGGGATCTCTCAATTCCATCTCAAAATATCAACCATAGCCGCGTCAACAATGCCGTTCGGCTCCACACCATACCGCTTCTGGGCTACAATCACGCCCGCTTCCGAAGTGCCGCCGAATTTCTTGTCAATGTTGCTGTTGCCCTTTGCGGTCTTTGCGGGCATACAGTCAAGCCTTACCAGATGGTACTGCACCCACCCCACATCGTCACCTTTCATCATCGGATCAGTCAGCTTGATGGTTCTGGTCGGCACCGGGTACGGATTGTCAGATACCCTGGGGTTCCCCGATACCACAATGACGGTATGACCCTTGGTCTTGGTGACAAGGATATCACCATTGTACACCGGGGTCTTTTTCTGGTTTACATAAGCTGTCTTTGTGAACAGTCCGGTCGCTACAAGCATGTTGGCTTCGTTCGCTGTCGTGAAGTTGCCCGGGTCTTTCCCGGTCGCTTCTCGTACCGCCTGCCGTACCAGGGAGCTGCAGTCTGCATTGGTCTTGACTTTGGTGTTGATTCCATTTTTAACCACGCCCAGCCTGGCTGACTGGCTGTATCCAATGTTGGGATTGTTTGCCGCCTTAATGCCCCGCTCTGCGATTGCGTCAGCGTGAGATACCTTTTTCGGACGCAGGATATACCACCCTTTTCGGTGGGTATACATTGCCTGCATACTCACCTCGCCCCGGGTGTCATTGGTCTTTGATTTCTGTTTCTGGTCTCCGGCCTTGCCGCCGGAGTATCTGCCGCGCTCATCAGAGCGGGCAGATGATACCATGATCGCCATTGCTTACGCCTCCTCGCTTACTTCTGGGATTCCGGCCACGCTTGTCAGGACGGACACCACAGCCGCCAGCGCAGACGCACTCGCTACCATCTGCCAGTCTACCGCTCCCATGACTGCTGCCGCCCCAATGACACCCACTGCCGTCTGTGCCGCCGTCTTAATTGCCCGGACAGCTGCAGCCTTGACCCATTTCTGGGTGTCTACGCTTGCTTTAAATACACAGTTCTTCATGTTCTTTTCTCCTTTCTTACATTCCGGCCTGCTGGAAGATGTACCCCAGCACAAGGCCGATGATTACAGTGATCACATAGCTGGAGACTGACCGCCATTTCTCCCCGTCCTTACTTTCCAGCTTTTCCAGCCTGTGCCCCTGGCTCTCCTGTTCTTTTACCATGCCCTCAATGGAGTAGGCCAGCTTCTCCACTGATGATGTTAGGGCGGCCAACTGCTGCACATTCTTCTCCAGGATCTCAATCCGGCGGTTCTGGCGGTGATTCTCTTCTTCTATGCGCTTGGCAAATTCCTCATGCTCTGCCCTACTGATTGGTGTATCCATTGGTTTATCTCCTATGGGTATGTTTATGGGTTACAAAAAGATCATTTTCGCGCCTCACGAAGATGATCTGATTTACGGGTTACTTTCGCCCTTTTTCTGTGTCCGGCTTAGTTCGCTAAATGCGAATAAAGTTTTAAGAATTGTTACAAATCATACTTCAGAATTACTTGTTGTAAGAAACGGAAATCTGATCGTTATTACGGGAAAACTTATAACAGCATATGAGGTCGAATCAAATGATGGATGGCTTTTTAATATAGTAGACGATGCAAAACTATTCTCGGATAATAATATGCAAGTGGTATATTTACCAAAATATAACTCTGGAGGATATGCACAGGTTGCATTTAAAAGAGTTTTGGATTCAGCTTCAGCAAATGTATTGCAATGCAGTACTGCATATTCAGGAAGCCCCATTGCAAGTGGAGAAGAAATTATTGTTAATATAACTTTTGCTACTAAATTATAGTTATAAGTTTATAAATAGTGGTGATCATTATATTTTATTTAAAAGCAGTTTGAAGGTTTTGCCTACAACCCCATCGTCTTTGGTAACAACAACTATTCTTAAAGAATCGAAGCTAATATATGCCCAACCTTGATTTATTGCATTTCCAATATAGCTGGAACTTACATACACCATCATACTAACAATTACACAGTTAGTAGGGGTATAACCATCTGGAAAAGAATGATAAGTCGCAATATTTGATTCGCCCAATACGCCAGTGACGAGACAGCTTTTCGCATTTAGCGAACTAAGCTCCGCCCCTACATTCGTGGATTCTACTTTGCTTGCGTCCCATGCTCCAGTGGATTTGTCAGCCGTAAATTTATATAGAGTGTTGTCTTTTATACAGTACTGGCCGATCACATAGTCTTTTGTCGTATCAAACTCATCACTTACCAGTTCTCCACCATCTTCACCTTTCGGACCCTGTGGGCCAGTCTCACCCGTATCACCTTTCGGGCCCTGCGGGCCTGTCGCTCCGGTGGCTCCCTTTGGACCCTGTGGCCCCGTTTCTCCCTGCGGACCTTGAGGACCTGTCGCTCCGGTGGCTCCCTTTGGCCCTGCTGGGCCTGTCTCTCCCTGTGGGCCTTGTTCGCCTGGAAGGCCTTGAATACCCTGTTTACCTTGTGGACCCTGCGGGCCTGTCTCACCTGTATCACCTTTAGGACCCTGAGGCCCTGTGGCTCCTGTGTCGCCTTTGGGACCCTGTGGGCCAGTCTCACCCGTATCACCTTTCGGGCCCTGCGGACCAATTTCGCCCTGAGGGCCGGTGGGACCAGTCGCTCCCTTGGGGCCTGCGGGGCCTGTTGCTCCCGTTGCCCCGGTTTCACCCTGGGGACCAGGCTCTCCCTGCGGACCCTGTTCGCCCGGGAGTCCTTGCGCCCCTTGTTCTCCCTGTGGTCCCTGCGGTCCGGTTGCTCCCGTTGCACCCTTGGGGCCCTGTGCGCCCGTTGCTCCGGTTGCTCCTGTGTCGCCTTTTGGTCCCTTGATATTACCGATTAAAATCTTCGCCATGCTATCCTCCTATTCTGTGACATAATATAGATTGCCGCTCGTTTCATCGTATTCGAATGTTACATTAGACACATCATCTGCACAGTCCACATACAGATTGCCATCATCATCCACCGACATCGTAAACATCCCAGACGCCGGTGCTGTGACACCACTATCACCTTTCGGCCCTTGTTCGCCCTGCGGACCAGGTTCTCCTTGAATGCCCTGCGGACCCTGCGGGCCTGTGTCTCCCTTTTCACCTTTTGGACCTTGCAGGCCTGTCTCGCCCTGAATTCCCTGAATGCCTTGTACTCCCTGGACGCCAGTATCTCCCTTGTCACCCTTCGGGCCAGTGGCTCCCGTTGCGCCTTTAGGCCCTGCGGGGCCTGTGGCTCCTGTGGCTCCTGTATCGCCCGTATCACCTTTCAGCCCTTGCGCTCCGGTGGCTCCTGTTGCTCCTTTAGGACCAGCTGGGCCTGTTGGCCCTTCTGGACCCATTGCACCTACCGCTCCTGCGTCTCCCTTTTCACCTTGCGGACCTTGAATACCTTGAATACCTTGCGTGCCCTGGATTCCCTGTGGTCCTTGTGGCCCTGTCTCTCCCTGTGGGCCCTGCGGACCGGTTGCGCCTGTCGCTCCCGTTACGCCAGTACGTCCTGCCGGTATCGTGAAATCGAACACAGCATCATTTTTCGTTCCCGAATTAACAACTTTTGGTTCAGATCCGGCAATTCCTTCACTTACCGTGCCAACCGTGATTGTAGCAGCGTCTCCCTTGTCACCCTTCAGACCGTTCTTTTTCAGCTCCTCAATCTCTCCAAGTGACTTTAAAAGTGCTGTAAACTCATTTGAGCTTTCTACTACTCCGTCACTGATATTGGACGGGTTTACCCGCACGTTAAAGATGGGCGTACTGATATCAGTCATGCTCGCACCATCCCCAGAAGTCATGCGGATCTCTACCTGTACCATGCCCGGCAGTGCCAACATCTGGTTGGTAAAGTCAAGTTGTACGTTTGTGCCGGACAGCGTGGCGGCAAGGTATGACACTGTACCATCTGGCTTTTTTGCCCAAAATGTAAGCCCCTCGTTTGTGGGCTGTATAATTGCGCCGTTGGCTTTAAGCGTCACCTGTGCACCACGGCCAATATTATTCTGCTGCGCTTCCATCACGGGAAGCGGGTACGGTTTATAGAGATCAACCTCTATTGGATAATATAATCGCATTTATGCCCTCCTATGATACCGCAGTTATAAGCCCATTTTGGACCGTCAATTTGCTTGTGCCCATAGTCACTGTACCGCTCCATCCATCTGCAAAGTATGCACTTCCATACACTGTGAGCTTTCCAAAAACCTGCGCATCTCCGTCAAAAGCTGCGGCTCCATCTGCTCCAAACGGGATCCGGAATCGTCTGTCATTGTTATGATATCCTGTAAGCGCATTCCCGGAAAGAACAAGCTTTGAGATTCCTTGATAGATATACTCTAGCGATTTATAGCTTGCTAGGCTGCTGTCCATATGAAAGCCGTTCGCGTCAATCCTTGCAGCCTCGTTTCCGCTTGCATCCAATACTCTACAAACGCCGTTCCCGTTCTCATTGCCGCCCAAGGTTAAGGTTCCGCCTTTGATTATATTGGCCACCATCGTTCCTGTGACAATCCAGTCCGCAACGAATCCGTTCTGTTCGAAGCTCCAGACTGTATCATAGGGGCCATTTGCTCCGTTATGTGAGTAGGTGATACCGTTAAGGTTAAGCCACAGGATTTTTTGTGCCGTGGCCTCGTCCTCGGTGTCCATGATCTTGATACCGTTCGGCTTTCCGTCTGCGTTCTGTGTTATGAGCATGTTGCCGCCGTCATTCCCAGAGATAGAGGCCGCCATGTTGTCTATCAAGGTCTGTATATTCTTCCGGAATGAGCTGTTCGGGTTCTCAATCTCGGCCTTGATATTTTTAACAGCTGTCTGGATTTTGGGAGCTGTGCTGGACAGCGTGACAACATTCTTTTCCGGGTAGTTCGGGTAACGCCAATACTCAACTACCTGATAGTCAAGCGTAATCTCTTTAATATCATCAATCAGCCGTACCACCGAAAAGAGGGAAAAGTCCTGCCATGAGTACATCTCCGGATTGGTAGCCGCCAAGTCGTAGACTGTACACTCATAAGAGCGATCCGGGCTTCCCCCCGTCTTTACCGCCGCCTGTGCTGCCGCCAAAAGATTGTCTTTGATGGTGTACCGCTCATCCTGCCAGTATGCACAGATCACCTTGTCGGTATAGCCGTGATACTCCACGTATGGTTTGCCGTCATTGATATCCGCAAAGCTTAAGCCGTCCTTACCGTAGGCGTAAAGCCGTGTAAAAAAGTCGGTGCTCTTGCCTTTAAAGTTAATCTCTGTCAGATTACGCTCCCGGCTTGCAAACGCCCCAAGGGGTTGGAATGCAGACAGGGTGTAGGCTCTCACAATCTTTGCCGACACGTCAAACCTAAATACTACACCATAAGTATCTACACACTGCTGGATCACCTCCAGAGGTGTATAGTTGCCCTCAATCGTCCGGCTGATGGTGCTGCCGGAGTTGTCCACAAACAGCCACCCGGACGGGAGTACACCGTCAACCGTCTGCTGCAAGGTTGCGGAGTTGTTACTGTATCCCAACTTCATCTCCGACTTTAGAGCGTCAAGATTAAGCTGGCACTTGACTTTTGCTGTGCTTGCCCCTGCGTCTATCGCCTTGACCAGATACGGCTGCTCATACTCAATCACAGCCTCCTCCAGTACGTGCGGATAGTTTTCGTCATAGATGGACATGTTAAAAATTAACTCGTCCAACCCGCTGGATTTTTCGCAAATATAAAAGTCGTCTACATTTAAGACGGCGCTCACGTCTGATATAAGCTTAAGCATTCCATTTCCCTCCTAGTTAAAAGTATACCGGGTAAAACTCTACCGTCAGAGTATCGGCACACTCCAGATTATTAAGCCCCGGCTTAAGGCTAGGGAACCGTATCCACTCCGCATTTTCTGCCGCCGGAACCCCGTCAACCAGAATCCGCTTGTTTATGCCGTCAACCACAAGGTGCTGGCCTGCGGTCACGGTCTTAAAAGTCACGCTCCCGACCTTGTACCCGGTGCCGGAAGTCCCGACCGTACAGGACAGTACGCAGTCCGTATCCGGAAGTGTACTGTCACACGCTACTGTATTACCAATCACCGTCACCTTGTCACCATGCCGCACACCAATAAGAGTATACTCTACCTCGATAAGCTCCGGGGCGGGGTATGAGGAATCCCCAATAGCCGACAGGTACGCAGAGTACTGGAATCCATCGTCCATCAAAAGCTCATTTTTTCCAAAAATCAGCATATCAAAAAGGCTCTTTTTACGGGTCACATCGTCCCGATCCGTACCTTCAAACACCACCGGGAGGGTGATAGTCATAAACCCTGTTGTGCTGGTCAAAAGCACAAAGCTTGACCGATTGCGGCCCTTAAATGCTGCAGTATCAAGCTGGTATCCACTTGTCTTGTACTCCATGCGGAGTTGTCCGCCGTAGTCGGCTATATCAATGCCGTTTATCCACATCTTACATCTCCTCCCAGCTTAACTGTTCGCCTGTCCACCATGCGCTTGCTCTTGCCACTTCCCGACCGTCCAGATAGAGCGGGACTGTGATTTCCGCCCCGGCTTTGTAGCTGCCGGAGAATCCGCTGGTCAAATCCTTTGCATACTCGCTCGCATCGGGGATGTTATAGTTTACATCCGCGGTCAATCCGGCGATCGCCCGGCTTCCAAGGTCACGCGCTGCATCCTCTGCCAGCGTATCCTCTTCGAAGGCCTGCTCTAATCCTTGCGGCACCGTTACACCGATCTTTTTCGCTTCTTTGGACGGTGAATGCGAATCGAAGGCTTTTTTCAGCGAATTCAACGCATTTTTCGCCAAACTCTTGGCCTTGTCATACAGGTATGACGCGGCCCCCATCAGTCCGTCCCCGATGCCGTGAACGACATCCTTTCCAACCTGTCCCCAGTCAACATTGTCGAACGAATGAGCAACATCGTGAACAAGCTCCAACGCAGCTACTACCAACCGCGGCGCGGCCTTAAGTAAGCCATCAACCAACGCCACAACCAGCCGGATCGCTGTCTCTATGATTTGCGGAAGTCGCGATCCAATCCCCTCAACAAGAGCTTCTATCAGCACCGCCGCCGTCTCTATGATGTCAGGAAGCATAGATATGAACCCATCAATCAGCGTCAGGATAACATTAAGCGCTCCATCAGTAATCTCTGGCCCACTTGCCTTTACAGAATCAAGAAACGATTCAACCAGCCGGATCGCTGTCTCTATGAATTTGGGCGCACCGTTCAGTAACTCCGTCACCGCTTCGGTCAGCACCACGCCAGCCGCCTCAAGCGCCCCCTCTACGCCGCCCTCCTGCGCCGCTGTGGTCAGCTCGTCCACCCACTCATTGACCTTTGGAAGTGCGTCCTGTGCCAAAGAGTTGAATAGATCCTCAGTCAGCGTCCCGGTCAATGCCGATACATTGTCCTTGAGTGTGGATATCTGGCCCTCGAACGTCTTGGACTGATTCTCCATCGCATTGTAAAACTGTCCGCCGGATTCTGTAGCCGTAATAAGTGCATCGTTCAATTCTTCGAATGATACGCTTCCGGCTGATACGCGCTTGCGGACTTCTGCCATGCTCTCGCCTGTCTTATCTGCGATAATCTGGAGCGGGTTGAAGCCCTGGTCAATCATCATATTGATTTCTTCCAGGGATGCATATCCATTGGACTGGACACGGCCAAACGCCGTAGCCATCGTACCGAGTGCCTGCGCGTCTCCCTGTGCTACATCTCCTAGCCTTTTCAGCTGATCTGGAATTTTGTCAGCTGTAGAACCGAACGCTAGAAGCGTCTTGGACGCATCTGCCAAATCCGTCATTGCCAGCGGTGTGTGTGCAGCCAGTGTTTTGAGCTTGTCCGTCAGTTCCGTAGCCTTTTCGGCATCGCCCAGCATTGTCGTGAATGCCGTCTGATACGATTGCATCTGGGCGTTGTATTCAATACCCATTTTCGCAACGGCCGCAAGGCCAGCACCCGCCGCCGATGTCAGGCCGACAAATGCCGCTCCTATGGCTTTTAACGCTTTTTTTCCAACTTTTCCGAGTTTATCGAATTTGCTGGAGCTTTTTTTGATTGGCTTGTCAAGCTCATTAAGGCTCGCCTCTGTCTTTTTTATCTCCTCGTCCATGCCGCTGTTGTCAACGACAGCTTTATATCTTACCTCGCCAACGTCTGGCATATATTATCACCTGCCTTTGCATGTGCTTCCAGCATGGAGTACAAGCCCCGGAGCGCCTTTTCTTTTTGCCCTGGAGTCTTTTTTATCGCCACCTCGGTTTTTGCCTTGATAAGTGCCGCCCGCTCTTTTGCGTTGTACTTGGTAGGCTCCGGGATTTCCCTCTGCCGGATCTCGATCCGGTCTGCAAGGCGTGTCCCCCTCGGGATACCCTGCAAAAGCTCCGTAAACTCCCGCCATGTGAGCGCGTCAGTGTGCAAATTTATCCGGTACGCCTGCCAAAAAGCCGAAAAAATCAGCGGGGAATCCTGCTCAAAATCAATGACAGGCTCGCCGCTGTTTTTGTTTGTGCCCGGGAAGATGGTCTTTATCACTTTCTCCAGCAATTTCGGATCGTCCGGGTGCTTGCCTGTGATTAAGTTTGCAAGCGCCACCTCAATCTTGATTTGCTCGGACAGTTCCGGATCGTCCAATGCGTCCAGTGATGCAAGTACATTTTGCCAGCCCAGATTGAGCGTGTAGGTCTTGCCGCAATGCTCAACCGTATCTTTCTCCCGCTCGTACAGTCTCATCGGCTCATCCGGCGGAATCTCTCCGCCCGCTCTTTCATGGCCGCCTGTACCTGCGGATTGATTACGTCTGCCACAAACGGGGCGACGTCCATAAGCATTTCTGTCCATCGGCACTTGTCCGGGTCATTGTCGCCGTAAAAAGCCAACAGCTTATCACAGCCCTCCCACCCGAAGATCAGGTTAAAAAACTCGGTCAATACAAGGCCGTATGATGTCAGAGCCACCTCATCGGTTGGGTTGGTCTGTAAATTGTGCTGTGCCTCTCCAAGCATTGCCCGAAGGCGGTTGTACTGTGCCAGAATGTCATCTATATAGAGTTTGACGGGGAGACGCAGGGCCTCCTCGCCTTTTGAATCGTTAATAACCAACTCGTCATTTATGGTCTGCTTGCGCTGTACTGTATACATTCCATTTCCTCCTCTTTTTTACTACTTGGCTACTACGGTAGCCTGTCCAGTTGCTACTACTACACTGGTGGATGTGTTTACCATCGCCACGGTCACCAAGTTACCGTTAGGGATGGTGTAATCTCCGGCGGTAAAGTCATTCCACCCAGTCAGTACGCTACCGACTGTTGCGGTCGGTGCTACAGAGCCGTAAGCCCATACGTACTTACAGCCAGCCGCCGCCTGCTCCGGTACTACAGACAGCGCTGTGTCCCCGGTCGCTGTGCCAGCTACGGACTTAACCTCCAGAGTCGTCCCCGGTGTGATGGTTGTCAGTGTCGGCTTGCCGTTAAAGCGTACCTCAAAGGATACCGCAGACCCGTCTGTGGTGCCTCCGCCCAGATCCGTCATGTTGGCCAGCGTAATCGGGCATGTGATCTGGTTAATCGTGCCGTCCGCATTGCCTACGGAGATCCGGAAGTTGGTATTCCGCTCTACCATCAGGCCGTACTTGCGGGCAGCGTCGAAGATATAATCCTGTGCGGGGTCTCCGATGATTCTGCGGCCTGTGCAGGTGTAGGCCGGAGCCATGCCCGTCACGTAGTTGCTGGCGTAGCCCTTATTGGAAAAGAAAAAGTACTGCTGTACTACCTCATTAAGCGCTTCGGAAAAGTTCTCAATGCCCTCTCCAAACGGCTCCCATGTGCGCTGCTGTCCGTTCGGCGTGGTGTCAATCTCGCACTGGATGCCATGCGCTACAAGCAAAAAGTTATTTGCCATTATTCTGCTCCTTTCTTATTGTAAAATTTCACCCGGAGGCTGGAGCCCAGCACCAAGTTCCGGTTTTCCTCCCGCCCGATGACACTCGGGGCGGCGGTAGTCTCTATTGCGTAAATCTGCCAGTCCTCCGAATACGGGAGGGCTTTAGATGTTGTGAGTGCGTGGTGTACCTGCTCCATATCAGCCGATACAGCGCGTAAATCCTCGCCCTTGCCGTTAAAAAGCACCGGGAATGATTCGTTTGTGGTCAGTGGCCGGAATGTGGCAATCGGTGATCCGCCCGCCATGCTGATAGCGTAGCCATCAAGCGGAGGCACCGACCCGATTACTACCCTTTTCCCGGTGATGGCCTGTACCATCTTCTGGATGGATTCAATGATCTCTTCTCTCATTTCAATGCCTCCGTAAATGCGTTCTGCGCCACTTGCTCCCACTCCGGCCCGTGATCATCCTTTGCCTTATCGACCCAGGCGGTTCCGGTTCCGCTTGTGGTATAATGCTTGACCTGGTGGCTTCCATCTGCTCTTGCTCCATACCACTGATACCCTGCATACACATTGTCCCAGACAAGATCCGTACTTTCTTCCGTCTCTTCAATGCGGCAGGAATCGCGCAGGATATGCTCGCCATCATCTGGGACGTAATCAAGGCTGTCATTCTTCATTTGGAGCGCCAGCGCATCTGTGGCCGCTTTTGCAGCCCTATCCGTGGCTGCTTTCCAGGCAGCCCGATCTGTCTTAATTTCTACAGCCATCAAACCATCCCCAGCTCTATGTGATGAATCTTGCTCCCGTCTAATGCATCTGGTACAAGGTCAACCGTCAGCACTTCATAGTCGCTCAACACACTGCCGCCGGAATTCGTTATGATTGCTCTCATAGGCTTTCCAGCTTCCAAGCTCTGCGCCAGTAATGCCTGATAGTCCAGTTTCGGCGTTGACAGTCTCATATCCACGAACAGGATGGAGGACAGAACCACCTCTGTGTTGTTCACTGTCTTTCTGACTTCGTTCGTGTCCTGCAAGTGTACGCGGCTCACCGTGTACTCATCCCACGTCGGATTCTGCCAGGCATCCATGCCTGTGCATACCCGGAAAGTCACCACGCTCCTAAGTAGCTGCTGCGGTATTGGTCTAAGCATTCGACGTTCCTCTCCATGAGCCCTGACTGCTCCAGGTATACTGATACCGCCGGGCTTATCATCATCTGTGCTGCGGTCTGCTCTGTCTTGCCGCTGTCTACGTGTACCTTGCCGACCGTAAAGCCTTGGCCTGCCTGTCCGGTCATGGTTGATTCCATGCCATACTGATAGGTGTACAGGATTTGAGCCGCAGTTGCCTTTTTGACAAGTGTCTGTGTATAAGCAGGCAGGGCGGACAAGCCGCCCCGCTGAATCTTATACCGTGTCACACTGTCGATTAAGTCACTGGCAAGCTCGGCGTACACCGGGAACTCCTCTTCCGTCAGCGGGCAAGTGCCATAAATCGCAAGATATCCGTTATAATCAATGTACGCCATGACTGCCCCTCCTTATCAGCCGCCTACTACTGCGGACGCGCTGCCTACTGTGGTAGCTGCGTTGCCCTTGGTAGCGTTGACCAGTGCCACAGTGATCACATGGCCTGTTGCGGTGGTGATAGCGTCGCCGTTCTTGACCTCAGTCCAGCCGCTGGTGAGCTTCTGGCCATAGGTTACGGTCTCCGCGCCTGTGCCGTCCTTAGCTACGTACTTCATGCCGTACGGAGCCGCCGGAAGATTGAGTACTGTGTGTGTGCTGTCTGCTCCTGCGCTGGTGGTAAAGGTCATGGTTCCGATGGTCGGAAGAGCCGCGATGTTTGCGAAAATGCCCGGCAGTCTCTGGTTAAGCGCAAATACGTCGTAGTAGTAGCGCTCGTAGTACAGCCACTTGCCCTTGCTCTGTGCGGTCGGTGCGGACATCATAGATACATCGTATACCACCGGGGCAGCGATGGAAGCCGGGTTGTACATCAGCAGGTTAATCTGCTGTGCATTTTCCGCAGGTACCCAGCCCTCGGTAAAGTCATACGCAGTCTTAAGCACATCGGACGGTACCTCCATGATAGATACACCGTCCAGCTTGCCTACATTGCGGTCAATGTTGCGGATACCTGTATCAGCCTCCACAAATCTGGTGATACCAGCCGCCTCCTTAAGCAGCTTGTAAGCGTCCGGGGTAATCTTTGCGCGGATCTGGTCTCTCGGGACTCTCTGGTCTACCATGTACGCAAGGTAGGAATCCCATGTTGCCAGGATGTTGTCCGCTGCAAGCGTTGTAGCGTCCACGCCGCCAAACGCGGAAGCCGCAGCGGCCAGCTTGGAAGCTGCATAAGCGTCCTGCTCCGGAATCTTCTGGAACTGGTTGAAGGTCTGGGTGATGTTGGCCAGGGTAACAATTGCGTCCTCCTGGATATCCATCGGGTCTACCAGTGTATCCCACTCACGATCCATGCTCATGGTGAGAATCTGCTGGTCGGTGTTAAAGTTGCGCTTAAAGTTTCCATCAATACTATCTCTGTTGACGGCTCTTGCTCCGCCTACGGTCATGCTCTGGACAGCTACGGACTTACCGCCAATGGGCTTATAGGTCGCGCTGTTCGGGCTGCCGTACAGGTCGGAAAAGTAAGACCAATGCGGGTATGCGTTGGCCATCGCCTTGCTGTATTCAGTTGTGTAGTTAAGAGTCTGCTGTTCGAATGCCATATTCTTTCCTTTCTTACTTCTTGGTGCCGAACCAGATACCGTCTACCGTGGTCTTTTCCTGACCTTTCGGCATGGTTCCGGATACGCCAGCGCCAAACTGCGGGGTTTTTCCAGCCTCGGTGGTTGTGGTCGGCTCAAAGTACTCTTCGTAGTCCTCCGCTACCTTTTTTAACTGCTC
>ERZ1034807.94-NODE-94-length-14581-cov-10.021823_pt1 | contig 14581 bp, 23 predicted proteins | sample MGYA00520648_ERZ1034807 | MGnify/ENA primary metagenome ERZ1034807 (study PRJEB33766, sample SAMN09781684) | gut metagenome | biome: gut microbiome | host: Homo sapiens | place: Madagascar | study: EMG produced TPA metagenomics assembly of the PRJNA485056 data set...
CCAATTACCGTTCTCGTCAAAACACGGCTCGAAGCACCCATGCACCACCGGCGCAACGTCGGCGGCTGGGGCAGCTTTTATTGCTTCCGCAGGGATAATGAGACGGTAATTATTGTCGTATTCTGCGCGCTCCAATAATGTTTCCCGCTTAATGTATTCAGCCATTGTCAGAAGTCCTCATCACATACGCCACGCAGTTCTCAGGGTCATTCCCACAAAGACATGGCGCATATACGCACGAATCACAAATTGTAAACATCTCAGTTAGCGTCATTTTCAGCCCTCCTATTCCACGTATTCAAGCCGGCTCCGCAGCCGCCGGACCTTGTGTGCCCGCTGCTCCGCTACCGCGTCCTCGACCTCAAACTCGATCGCCATCTGGTCGAGCATGATCCCGACGTCGGCGATCTCCTCGGCGATGTTGGCGAGCGTGCCGCCGTCCACACGCCCGCGCAGGAATTTGCACAGCACGTCCTGCAGCTCGGCCATTTCCTCAAAGGCCATCGTGATCTGCGCCTGCGCGCCGTAGCGGCTGAGCGCCGCGCAGAAGGTCTTGCGTTCCATGTCAGTCATCTTTCATCGCCTCCAATGCTTTCTCCGCCTCCTCGCGGGTGAGGAATACGGTCTTGCCAATATGGTTGATCTCGTAATCCCTCGTCCCGTTGATTTTGCGGGTATCGAAAAGCAAATTCACATATATCCCGTGGGAATACATCTTCACGCCATTGACGTAGGCATCTAATGGTTTTTTTAGCAATTTACCCGTCCACGGATTTCTTGTTACCCATACCGTATCGCCAACCTTGCGCGGCGACACCATCAGCCGACCGTCCTTGTCGGCCTCGGCCAGTTCGCGGATGCGGGCAACGCCCTCCTGCTCCGCATCACGCATTACGATGTACCGTCCTTCCGCGTCTGCTCGCGCAAATTCGGCATAGCGTTCCGGTGTCAGCCTCGTGTCCTCGTAGGCGGCAAGACGGTCCATCATCTCTCGGACCCCTGCGGGTTCAACCTCGCAGGGGATCTGTCCGGTCGAGTAAGGATTTTTCGCGCCAACGTAAACCACAACGCCGTTAATCCTTCTTGTCAGTCGTTCCATCACTCCACCTCCGGCCCTTTGGGCAGCGGCATCCAGTGAGTGATCGGGACGGCGACATCTTCTTCACAGTCAGCAAGACTTCCTTCCCACCAAAAACAGCCGCATTCTGTCCATACAGCAACGCCGTCCGCATAGGCCTCTCCATCGGTACCGATGTAGTTAATCAGCACGGGGACACCCTCCTCCGGCAGTCGCTCCGTCACAGGGATCCACCTCTGCCGCTCCTGCGCCACGGCGTTCTCCTCGGCGTAGCGTGCGCAGCGGTCGGTCAGTTTTTCGATCAGGTCGGCGGCTGCGTCCAGCAGCTCCCGCTTGCTGCGGCTCTCTGTGGCGCGCAGCGCCTTGACGATCTCTTCGTTTTTCATGTTCATCCTCCTATCGGTTCCGCTTTGAATTTTTTGCCCATGCCGGGCACCTTGACGTTGGGATAGCGCTCCTCACGCGGCACGAAGTCCTCCGGGTGGTCGCGGCAGATGTACCGGAGCCGCTGGTCGAGCTGCTCGAACCGCGCGTCGCTTTACACACCGTAGGCGAGGCACTCGTGGAAATATTCGCCGTGCTTCTCCGCGCGGTGGATGATGCGCATGATCCGGTCGTGTCCAAAGCCCTCCTCATTGAGGGCAAGGCACATCATATCCACGTTGAATTGCTGTCCGACCAGCGCCCCGTAATTGAGCAGCTGCCGCCGCAGCTCCGCCTGCTCCTTTGCGTAAGCGTTTTTCATGCGCCCTCCTTGCCGCGGCCGCACTCGGCAAGCGGCATCCAGCGGTCGCAGCGGCACTCGACGATGTCGTCGACCGTGGTCCCCGCGTCCGTCGAGATAAACGGGTACTCATCATCCGCGCCGCCGGCGCAGCGGGCCACAAGGTAGCTGCTGCCGCCGAGGCCGGTCTCGTAGCTGAGCACGACCAGCTCGCCCTCGGTCGGCCAGTGCGCCGCGTCGAGCGGCAGCCACTCCGGCGCGGCGAGATCCACGCCAACCCTCCACTCGTCTCGCGGCGGTAAAGGATCGTCCGTCAGACCGCAAAGGTAGTCCATCGTCGTGCCGAGCGTCAGCGCAAGCTTGGGCAGCGAGCCCGCACCGGCAAGGCTGTTGTTTTCCCACGCGCTGTAGGTGCCGGGGTACTCGCCGATGCTCTCGGCAAACTCCTTGCGCGTCAAGCCGGTCGCTTCGCGCAGAGCCTTGACGCGCTCGCAGAATTTCGGCGTCATGTTCTTGAGCCGAGGGTCGTCGGCTGCCGGATTTCGGGGCACGGAAGGCTCCGGCTCCTTTGGCGGCCGCTCTGCGACAACAAAGCGGCACGCAGAAGAGCAGGTGTCACGACTGAGACATTCGCGGCAGCAGCCGGCACAGCGCCACTCGCCATAGCGATAACGGTCAGCGTACATCCGTGCGGCATTCGGGCAAAAGCCGCCGGTATCCGGGCACTTATGCTTGCAGCAGGTCCAGCAGGTTCGAAACTCGCGCACATTGTTGATCGTCCATGTGCGGTGATTATCGATCACCCAATCCAGCAGACGGTACTGCGTCTCGTCGTCCATGCGGGCGATCTCGAGCGCTGCGGCCTCGGGCAGCTCGCCCTTCTCCCATCGGGCAATGATGCCCGGCACCTTGATTCCGTTTTTGATCGCGCTTAGGTTGGCGAGCTTGGTCTTTTTGACCTGCATCGCCTCTGCCACACGGTCGCGGATGCGTCCCGGCAGCTCCTCGCCCGCTTCGCGGCGCTTGATGTAGATTTTCGTCAAGCGCTCTGCCTCTTCCGCCAGCAATACAGGAGACTTCACGCGCTGGCGGTTCGCCTCGATCACCGCGCACAGCTCCTGCTCCTCCGTCATCGCGGGCAGCACGCGGCAGAGCACCGAGGCGAACTGGTTCGCGACGGCCTCGTCTTGATTTGCCGCGAGCAGCCGCAGCGCCGCCATGCGGCTGTGGCCGGAGATCAGGCGATACTTGCCGTCCTCCGTCGGCACGACGGTCGGCGGCTCAAGCAGGCCGTTGGCTTGGATGGACTCCATCAGCGCGCCGAGCGCGTTGTTGTCGGGCCGCGGATAGAAGTTGCGCGGATTGTCAAGGATGTCGCCGAGCGCGAGCTCCATCGTCGTGCCCGATTCGGGCACGGCCTCGGGCAGCGTCGCCGCGAATTTCGTGATGTCAAACTTTTTGCCCGCCATTTTTAAACCTCCTCCATCAGCTCGCCGGCGAGGCAGCGGTAATCAACCGCCGCGCTGCTGCGCGGGCTGTACTCCCGCATCGGCGAGAGCGTCACCGTGCTCTCCGGCACCTTGTCCGTGCGCCGGATCTTCGTTCGGTACAGCGGCACGCGCTGCGACCGCAGCAGCGTCTCGCACTCGCCCACCACCTCCGCGCTGCGCGTCTGCGTCAGCAGCACGCGGGACCGCAGCCCCGGGCAGGCCGCGCTCAGGCCGCGCAGCTGCGCGGTCACGGCAAAAACGCCGTCGAGCGAGAACTTGTCGGCAAGCGCGGGGATCATCACCTCGCGCACGCTCAGCAGCGCCGCGACGCTCGCGAGCGTGTAGCCCGGCGGGCAGTCGAAGATCATCCAGTCCACCTCACTGTCCGCTGCCGCGGCCTCGGCGAAGTGGCGCAGGCGCTCCGGCGCGCTCACGCCGTCCTTGATCGCCTGCAGGTCGAGCTCGTAGAGGTCAGAGCTGCTCGGCAGCAGGTCGAGCCCCGGTCGGATCGGCACGAGGTTGTCGCTCCACAGCGGCTCGCAGTCGCCCCGCAGCACATCAGCCGTGGTGGTGAGCTCCAGCTTGTCCGCCCCCGGCAGGAAAAAGCGCGTCAGGTTCGCCTGCCCGTCGCAGTCCACCAGCACCACGCGCTGCTTGTAGTCCGCGACGAGGATGTCGGCAAGGTTGATGGCGGTGACGGTCTTGCCGACGCCGCCCTTGTTGTTCATGATCGCAATGGTTTTCATGTCGTTCTCCTGTTTCTCTCTCAAAATTTGAAGCCCTCGCGGACCTTTACGCCGTCGCCGAGGTCGGCCTCGACGAGGAACCAGCGGTGCGCGCGGTTGATGTACACGATGCGCCCGGGCAGCAGCCGCGGGAGCTCCCGATGTCCGGGGCCGATGGCCGCGCCGATGTCCGGGGCCGATGGCCGCGCCGATGTCCGCCAAAATGGCGTGGGGATCTCCGATTTTTGGCATTTTGCTTCTCTCTTTCTCTCGATTTTCAGAACGGCGCGTTCTCGTCCTCTGGCACTTCCTCAAGCGCCATCTGACCGGGCGCTTCGCCGTCCGTTTTCTCCTTCCGGCCCTTCTCGTCATCGCGAGTGTAGAGCGCGAAGGTCTGATGCTTGCCGTCAAAAGCAAACACGCCCTTGCCGCGCCTGCCCTCCTTGCTCTTGGCGATCTGGATGACGCGGCATTTCTCCTGCGAGTAGTTCTGCTTGGGATCGGGACGGTAGACCATGACGATAAGGTCCGCGTCCTGCTCGAATTGACCCGTCTCCTTGAGGTCGTGCATATCCGGCGCGCGCCATGCCCCACGCTCGGGGCGCGAGAGCTGCGCCAGCTCCACCACCAGCACGCCGCGGCTCTGGGCGAAGGTGTGCAGCGCGCGGGAGACAGTCGCCATCTGCTCGCTGCGCAGGTCGCGCGGGTTGCCCTCAGGGACGATCAGCTGGACGTAGTCCACAAAGATCACGTCGTAGCCGTAGGTGATGGACTCCGCCATGATGTCGCCGGCGGTCATGCCGCTCGCCTGGATCACGTCAAGCCGGCGCTTGGCCGCGTCCTCCGAGCAGACCGCGAAGGTCCCCCAGTCGCGGTCGGTCAGGCGGCTGCGCTTGATCGCGTCGAAGTCGATCTTCATGCCCTGCGTCACGATGCGGTCGCCGATCTTGCTGGCGGACGTTTCAAGGCTAAAAAAGCCGACCTTGAGCGTCTTGGCCATGTGATAGGCCATCATCAGGGCAAGGGCCGTCTTTCCGTCGCTCGGGTAGCCACCCAGCACCACCACGTCGCCGCGCCGGATGAAGCTGTTGTGGTCAAGCACGTCCAGCCCGAAGCCCACATAGTCCGCGGCTGCGCCGCTCGCGTGGCGCGCGGAGAAGTCCTGCAGGAGCTGCAGCATCGGCACCACCTTCACGCCGCGCCGCGAGGTCATCTGCGCCTGCATCTCGGAAATCAGCGGGCGAAGTGCGTCGAGCGTGGGCTCTCCGCAGCCCTGCGCCATGAGTGCGTGGATGCGGCGGACCGCCGCCTGCTCGCGCATGAGCTGCGCATACTCGCGCCAGTTCGCGCTGGTCGGCGTCAGATCCATGAGGTCGATGATCTGCTTCTGCTGCGGCGAGCCGGAAACATAGCCGAGTTTGGCGTTGATCGTGACGGCGTCGGGATGGCCGCCCTCGCGGAGCACCTCGCGCGCCGCCTGAAAGATCAGCCGGTAGGAGGTGGCGGAGAAGTCCCGCTCGTCCACCTCGGCGAGCACCTGACTGACGATGCTCTCGTCGATCAGCATCGCGCCGAGCACAGCGCGCTCGGCTTCCAAACCGGCGCTTGGCTGCGCGTCTACTCGGCCCATGTCCACCCTCCGTCCTGACTATCCGGCGGCTGCTCGATGCGGCGCACCGGCTGCGCCTTGGCGCTCTGCGCCGGGCGCTTGGCCTTGGCATCCTCCCAGCGCCGGCCGTTGAGGAAGGTCGAGGCATACGGGATGCCGACGCCGTCCCGCCACGCGGGCGTGGCCTTGAGGACCTGCAGCGCCCGGCCGATGGTCTCGATCAGCGCGTCGTCCGGCTTGAGCTTGTCCCAGGCGCGCACTGCGCCCATGCGGTTCTCCCCGCGGGGATAGTAAGCCCAGAAGCCCTCAAAGCGCTCCGGCTTCCATGTCGGCGTCGTTTTGCTGCGCCGTTTTCTTGGCTCCGCGCCGTCCCCCTTGGGGGGACTATAGGGGGGTATAATATAATCTTTAGTCTCTACGTTCTTACTTTGGGTCGGAAACTCCGTTGACGGTGTTTCCCGACGACGGCTTTCACCGTTGTCGGTGTTTTCCGACAACGGTGGCTTTTCCTGCAAAACGTAGGTGTTCGCGGAAAAGCGCCCGCTGCCGTCATGCGATTGCTCGCGCATCAGATAACCGACCTCCTCAAGCCGTCCAACGAGGCGGCGCACCGTGTCCTTGCCGACGCCGCGCTCCTTTGCCATGCCGGAGATCGTGAACTCCCAATCGGGAGGCTTGTCCAGCATATAGGTCAGGAATCCGAGCATCTCGAAGCTCAGGCGCGTGTCTCGGATCGCGGACTTATACAGGACGGTAAACGGCTCACGATGGCCGGACTTTATTACGCCCTCGCTCATACTTTCCTCCATCCAAATAGACGATGATCTTCATCAGCCGCTCCGTGAGAGACGTGACGCCGACGAGGATCAGGAAGATGTCCAGTCCCGTCATGCGCGCGCCTCCTCTCGGAGAGCCTTGACATTTCTCTTTTTCTGCGGTACAATAGCCTTGCAATGGTTTTCAGGGGTTTTCCTCTGGGACACGGAACGCTTCGAGGTGCCAGCCTCGGGGCGTTCTTTTTTTGCGTCCGCGTAGATCACCTGATAGGCCGCGGCGATGGTCTCGCGCAGGTCCTGCACGATGTCGTCGAACTCCGGGCGCTCCGCGTCGTCAATCACGCCGTCCTCGGCAATGCGGAGCAATCCGGCCAGCCGGTCCGCTGCGTCGCGCAGGCGGTTGGTCAGCAAGATGGTCGCCATCGGCAGGGGCTTGGGCTCCACCTCCGGCAGGATGCCGAGCTGGTCGGTCGCCTGCGCGTGCTCCAGCGCCAGCCAGCTCACGCCGTAGACCTCGCACATCCGCGCCACGGTCTCGTCCGGCGGTGTGAGCCGTCCGCCCTCGTAGCGCTTGAGCGTTTCGGGCGAGATGTGCAGCCGCTCCGCAGCCTCCTCCTGCGTCAAAAGTGTCGTTTTTCTACCCCTTTGGTAGATATTCGGGTATAACGGTGCCATTGTCTTTGCTCCTCCTTTGTGCTAATGTCAAGTTACCAAGTAGCCATCCACCGCGCAAGCGGCACGATGGGAATGATGTACTTCTTGCCGACCTTCTTGGCCGGAAAATCCTTGTCGCCGAGCAGCGCCGCGCGGTCAAGACCGAGGAGCTTACTGCTCTGATCCAGCGTCAGCACCTCCTGCCCGGCAAACTGCTCGCGCAAAGATTGCAGCTGATCGCGGAACGCCTCGCGCTCTCGCATGGCCTATCCCTCCTCACTTTCCTGCGGCCAGCGCTCTCGCGTCTGCCGCGCCCTTGGCCGCCACCGCGGCCCTCGCCGCCTCGCTCGCCGCGCGAAGCGTCTCGTCGTCGTAGAGGTCGTTGACCTCACACTCCAGCAGCGCGGCGATGGTCGGCAGTTTGTCCGCCGTCGGCATGGCCGCACCGCTCTCCCACCGGCTGACCGCCATCTTGGTCACGCCGAGCCGGCGAGCCAGTCCGTACTGGCTTACTCCGCGCGCCTCGCGCAGCTCCCGGATGCGGAATCTTGTCAATTCTTGTCACGTCCTTTCTCTTGATTTTGCGTAAAATTTGTGATATACAGTAAATTGTAAGTTTACTGCTTTGGGGATGGACCGCTATGGACCTTTTGAGCAAACCGGAGCGCGAGCTCCTGAAATGGTTTGAAAAGCAGGATTCGCCGGTGCTGGTCGATAAGCTCCTGACTGCGCCGAGCTATGACCCGGAACGGTGCCGGTTGCTCGTAGATCGTGGACTGGTGTCCCCGGTTATCATGGGCTTAACGGCCACTGCGTACAAGATTTCCGACAAAGGCCGCGCCGCGCTGGAATCCTCAAATCTAACGCTTGACAGCAACAAAAGGTCTAAAATCGCGCTTGCCGTGTCGATTATTGCCGCAATCATTTCTCTTGCCGCTTTTGTGCGGAGTTTTTTCGCCTAAACGAAAAAGCTGAGGATGAATGCCGCCAACGACAACAGAAGAGCCACAAATGAAAAGATCAGCTGCGCCCATGATCCGTCGAAGCGCTTCACCGATTCGCACCTCCTTTCGTTTCGTGTAAACCTTGCGTTTACCTTGTACGCCTATCATAAATCGCCTTTTAACGATTGTCAATAGGAAAATCGTTAATTATAGATATTTGTCGCTTATTAACAACTACAAGCGAGGATTTAAAGCATTGGATACGTCTCTGTTTGTTCAAAATGTTAAAAAGTATTGCGAGCTAAAGGGCGTTGCGCCAACTATTGCTTGCAAAGAGAGTGGCGCAGGCAAAGACTTGCTTCCCAATGTAAAAAAGGGGCAAACTCCGTCCGTTGCAAAGGTGCAGATGCTCGCGCAGTATCTCGGCGTCACCACGTCCGACCTGCTCGGCGAGCAAAACGAAAGCAGCCCGCCCTCGGAGGAGGACAGGCTGCTGGCCGGGTATGACGCGCTCAGCGCGCGGAATCGGGAAAAGCTGGAGGAATATCTGGACCTGCTGTTATCGTCTCAAGATAGGCCATGAGACGCCCACGGTTTTCCGGCGTAAGCCGCCGGTATTTCTCGATGAGGCGTTGGTGTAACTCGGTCAAGTCCTGCGGCGCGCTGTGCTGATCTGACATGTCTATGTACCTCTCTTTACTCGTATTTTAGACCGGCCAGATATTCCATTGTAAAGCGGCCCCGCCGCCCCTGCAACTGACGACGGGGCCTGCGCAGGCGAGCTGACACCTCCGGAGCACCTGCGTGTATTTTTACCATAGCACCTTTTTTGGCAAGATGTTGTCGAAAAAAGCAGAGAAACCGTTAAATTCCCGCTAACCTGCGGGAAAATATAAAAAAATGTGCCCGAATCGGGCACGGAAAGAAGGCAATGCCATGAAGCGGTCTCTTGCAATGGTCCTCGCGCTTGCCCTCGCTTTTACTTTGACCGCCTGCGGCAAGCCGGCGGAGACGGAGTCCCAGATCGCCGCTAAGGAGTTAGACTCTCAAGTGTGGGCAGTCGTCACAACCGCAAGCGATCAGCTGCAGGCCCTTGACGATGTTGTCGCAGATGCCGCCGACAGCGGTGACACAGACGTCCTTGGTGTTATGATCGCAGTGCTTCAATCCAGTCAAGATTCGCTCGACAGCTTTGACGCCGACACTCAGCCGGCTATCCTCTATGTCGGCGCTGCGCGCGCGTACACGGCAAACGCGCGCGTTGTGTGCGAGGCCATAAAGGACTATATTGACGGCGGCGAAGCATCCGATTATGACAAATTTCAGGAATACCTCGGCAAAGTCAATGATCTGACCGACAATGCCGTAGAAAAGCGCAAATCGTTTTTGGCTGACGCGGGGTTTTCGGACAACGAAATCGCAGAATTTCCCGCTGAAATCCGAGACGATACAGTAGAAACATGACGCAAAAGGCCGCCGCCCGGCATGGCGGCGGTCGTCCCATTTTTCGCGAAGGGAGACAGCGCGATGCCAAAATATCCCAGCTATTACATCCGACCGGACGGTCTGCATGAGACGATCCTCCGCATCAACGGCAAGCGAAAGGCCTTCCGCGGGAAAACCGACAAGGAAGTATGGGAAAAGGTCAAGGCATTTGACCGAGCTCAGCTGCAAGCGGAGATCGACGCGGAGACGACCTTCTCGAGGATCGCAGAGCAGTGGTGGGATGAAGCCGAGCCGAAGCTCGAGCCGAACTCAGTGAAAAACTATAAGCCGGCGTTGCGCCGAGCCGTGGAGGAATTTGGGGCGCGGCAGGTCGGCAACATTACCGCCAAAGAGATCGACGCATTCATCCGTGACTTTGCCGCCACGCGGGCGAGGAAGACCGTCGCCATGCAGCTGCAGGTTATCCGCCAGATCCTGCGCTGGGCAGAGCTGCAAGGAAAAACGAATTACAATCCGGCACAGGCCGTCCGCGTGCCGCGCAATCTCCCGCAGACGCGGCGCGAGGCCCCCGACAAAGACCAGATCGCCAAGATCAAGGCGTCCGCAAATCTGCCCTTCGGGCTTTTCCCCGCGCTGATCTACTACACCGGATGCCGCAGAGGTGAGGCGCAGGCCTTAACCGGAGCCGACATTGACCGCAAAGCCATGCGCGTGCATATCCGCCGGTCCGTCTATTACGACCACGGCGCGAAGATCAAGGAGCCAAAGACAGCCGCCGGTGTGCGAGAGGTCCCGCTCCTGCCCGCCTTGGATGCGCTTCTGCCAAAAAAATTGCCGCAAGGGTATCTGTTTGCCGAGCCGGACGGCTCGCTGCTGACAGACGGCGATTTCCGCAAGCTTTACAAGGCGTACTGCGCCGCCAGCGGCGTGACGGTCTCTCTGCATCAGATCCGGCATGGCTACGCAACCGCACTGTTTGAGGCGGAAGTTGACCCCAAGACGGCGCAGAAATTGCTCGGTCATGCGAAGCTGTCCACGACAATGGACATCTATACGCACGTCTACGGTGACGCGATCGCCGCCGCAGCGGAGAAGATGAAAAAGAGCTTTTGACCAAGCCTGTGAACACAGTTGCAAACACAAAATGCGCAGAATGCCTGATACGCAAGGGACGAAATAGAGTTTCCTCCTCTCGTTCGTTGTAGAATGAAAATCCCTGCTATTGCTGGATATTTCAGCAATAGCAGGGATTTTCTCCGTTTTCACCTTGCTCGTTTCTGCCCGTTTTTGCCCGTTATAGGGCGTGCTGTGAACACAGCGACGAACACAGACAATCAATCCTTGCCCTTGACGATGCCGCAGTAGTAGGCCGACATCTTGGGCTTGGGGCCGGGGCCGTCCTCGTCGAGCAGGAAGGCGCGGGCGAGCTCCGCAAAGAACTCCGGCGTTGCGACGCCGAAGTGGGAGGCGACGCCGAAGTAGTCGGAATACATCATGTTCACGGCGATCCACCAGCACCAGGGCGAGACCTCGTCGCGGCTCACGCCGAGGCTCTCGGCGAGCGAGGTGGTCTGCTCCATGTTCCAGTGCGCGCCGGTGCTGCCGTCCGTGTTGCGCATGTGCTGCGCCCACTTCTCGGCGGCCGCCTGGGTAAAGTCGCCGCAGCCGCACAGGCTCGGCTCCACCTCGTCGAGCAGCATCCAGCCCTCGAGCATGGCGCGGATCGCGCCGGAGGAGCGCTCGCTGGCGGGCATAGCCATGTACTCAACAAGCGCGCCCTTGATCTTGTCTTTATAGGCTTTAACGTGATCTCTGGTCAGCATCTCCATGCTGCACCTCACAGTTTCTCGACCGTGACCGCGAGGTTATTGACGACCGACTCCACGCCGCCGAGGATCAGCGACAGGAGCGAGCTCTCGCAGCCGCAGGCGTTGCGCACGATGGCCGTGATGTCAAGGTTGGCGATGCCGGCCGCCGCGACGGTCTGAGACGCGGTCGCGCCGATAATGTCCACGCCGTCCTTCTGCGCGGTCAGGCTGACTGTGCCGGCCGCCGTGGGAGCGAGCGTCGCGGAGATGTTGACGAGGTAGTAGCCCTGCCCGCAGAGCGTGATAGCGTTGCCATCCTGACGGATGTTGCAGCCGTAGCGGCGCGTGGTGGTCCCAAACGGCACGATGCCGCCGACCGCGACGGTCGGTGCGCTGACGTTGGTGGTATAGATCGCAGACTTACTCATATTGATTCAATCCTTTCATAAAATTTTGAAAGGCGGAGCAGCTGTTGCCGCCCCGCCTTGCCTCGCCAAATAGGGCGTTACCATATTCCCCTTGCGGAGAAAATGGTTTAGATGTTGCCGTTGTTGTAGGCGCCGCAGCCGGCGACCGCGAACTGCGGCACAATGCCGTAGCCGTAGGGTGTGGTGCGGGGGATGCCGCACAGCGCTGCCTGCAGCTGGAGCTGGTTGATCTGGTTCTGCATGTCCGCCATGCGGTTGCCCGCGATGGCGTCGAGGATCTTCTGCGTCTGCGCGGTGGTGTTGGCGTTGATGCTCGCGGTGTTGAGCGCGCCATTGTAGTTGACGCTGTCGATGCCGCGGAGGATGTTGCAGCAGCACTCCTGCTGACGCGCAAAGCCCTCGGCCGTGGCAGCCTGCAGATCGCGCAGCTCGCCGAGGATGTTGTAATTGCCGTCCTTGACCGCGGCCTGGTTGTCATAGGCAGCCTGACGCACGGCAGCGACGGTCTCGTTGTTCTGGCGCTCGAGCGCCGCGAAGTCGGTGGCGCGCTGAACGTCGCCGACCGTGGCGTTGCGGTCGCCGGCACCGCGGTTGCCCCAGTTGCCAAAGCCGCCGCCCATCAGGGCGAGGATGGCAAAGAGCCACAGGCCCTCATTGCCGAAGCCTCCGAAGCCGCCGCCCTGAACAGCGGCGATGTCGGCAGGGGAAAGACCTTCCGTCATTGTTGATTACCTCCGAAAAATATATTTCCGAACGGTGTGCACCCCGTCTGGATCACTGGAACTGCGCTAGGATCGTCTGCGGGTCGACGCCCTGCTGCTGGCAGAGCGCGTAGAACGCGCCGCGCATATCGGTGCCGCCCTGCTGCGCCTGCCGGAGCTGCGCGAGTATTGGATTGGACTGTGCCATCTGCTCCAGTGCGGCGATGGGATTGCGCGCGGCCTGATAGGCTTTGTAGAGACCAACGGCCCCGCTGACGTCAGGACTGCTCGGCGCTGCTGCTGTCGGTGCGGCGCTTGCCTGCGGGTTTAGCAGGCTCAGCATCGGGTTGGTGGGCACTTAACATCTCCTCCAATCTGGTCAGTCTCGCGCTGAGGTCGTCCACATTCACCGCGGGGGGCTCAGCGTGCTGGGCAATGTCAAAGGGCGTGACGGTGAGGTAGCCGGCTCCGTCGGTCCGGCAGAGCCAGACGAGGGGCGCGGTGTCGTCGAGGGCAAGCACGGAGCTGTTGGGAGCCATTTGCAGGGCCTCTGCGCCGCGTTTGCCGGTCACATGGATAATTTCATACCTCGGGGCCGCGGAAGCGCGCAGGGCGGGCGCTGTGGGCGCGGGATAGGGGTAATAGGGCTGGTAAGGATTGCCTGCGGGATAATTCATGCGCTGCACCTCCTTTTGTTCTGCCTCTATCGTACCGCGGTTTTCGGCTTACGAACTGCCCGCAAACTGCCCCCGTTCTGCCCTGCTCATAAAAAAAGAGCGCCGACGATTAGTCGGTGCTCTCGTTTTGTCCGTCTGCGATTTTGCGGTAGGCGCGGCGGCGCAGCTTGGCAAGGCCGTCCACGCTGAGGTGGAGCATCTGCGCCGCCTGCACGCAGGACCGGCCCCGCACGTCGCACTCGATGAGGCTCGCAGCCTCGTCGGGCGGCAGATCAAAGGAGCGAATGTAGGCAATGGCCCTGCGCGGAGCCATAGAGGAAAGTTGAGCGCGGATCTTTCTGTGCTGTGTGTCCATAGAGGCACCACGGCTTGCAGGCGCCCACGCGAGGGGAAGTGTTGCAGACTTCCCACCGGTTTTTCCTTTCCGTGCCCGAATCGGGCACAAATCATTTTACGGCCTTGAGGATGTACGCGGCGAGGTACTCGCTCCACGCCCTTTGCGTCGCGGGGCCGAACGAGTTATCCACATCCAACGTGTAGCCGCAGGCGTTGAGAAGCTCTTGCAGCTTGTCGACCGCCGCTCCCTTGTCGCCGCGCACCAACGTGCGCTTTTCCGTAGGATATGCAGGTATGCCAAAACCGCGGATATATCGCCCGTTGACGGGAATGACGCGGTACGCGCACTCGTGGGTTTTGCCCTTGTTCCCCTCGAACACCGTGATTTTCTGCCCGTCGCAGGCGGTCACGATGCCCGTATGGTTGGGCGCGCCCGTGCAGTCCGTGAGGGCGTAGTCCTTGCGGTCGTTCCAGCAGTAAAACACCTGCTCGCCGATTTGGGGGACGTGCGCGTCGTCCTCAATCCATTGGCCGCGCGCCTGATACCACCGCATCTGCTCCCCGCAGGAGCACTCGATGGGAATGACCTCCGTCAGGCCGCAGAGGATCGCCGCCGCGGACACCATCGCCGCGCAGTAGTCGTCGGTGTAGGTCAGCTTGTAGCCGCGCGGATGGGGAAGAAAGCTGTTGTAGGCGTCTACGATCTGCTTATGCACCGCGTCGCCGCACACAGCGCCCTCCCACGCGGTTAAGGTCTCAAGAAACCTCTTCATTTTTCTTGTTCTTCTCGGTCTGGGTTCCGAAGTAGAAGCCGATGACCACCGTGAAGATCGTCAGAAACTCCGTCCCGCTGATGCTGCCGCGCAGGGCAAGCACCGAGAAAACCGCCGTGAGCGCGATGGTCACGATGCTCTTGACCGTAAGCAGATTGGCAATTCGATTTTGCATTTTTTGCCTCCTTTACAGAAACCGCACGGCATAGAACTGCCGTGTTTGTGTGTTAATTTTGTTACACGCGCCGTTGATGGCGGCGACGTGCCCGCCGTCTAACATGACGGCGTAATCCAGCTTGAGCTTGTCCCGGCACAGCGCGTTGACCTGCTGCGCGGTCATAGCCTTGCAGTAGACGCCGTAGAGCAGCCCGCCCTTGTAGCCGAGGACGGTGTGGTTGGTCTTGCGCAGCAC
>ERZ1034807.96-NODE-96-length-14450-cov-3.338242_pt1 | contig 14450 bp, 19 predicted proteins | sample MGYA00520648_ERZ1034807 | MGnify/ENA primary metagenome ERZ1034807 (study PRJEB33766, sample SAMN09781684) | gut metagenome | biome: gut microbiome | host: Homo sapiens | place: Madagascar | study: EMG produced TPA metagenomics assembly of the PRJNA485056 data set...
AATCCAGTGTACTCAGATCCACTACTTTTCGCAGATATTCCACTTTTTCCACCTCTACCACCCATTACATTTCACCTCGTTGAATTTATCTGCAAACTGCTTGATTCTCACGATATTCCCCTTGCATTCCTCCGGCACACTGCCGTAAAAGATAATGCTTTCCGGGTGCAGACGTTCCATCATCGCATTGTAACCGGATAAGAATAGATGTTTTTTGCCTATACTGTTCATACAGCCCACGGAACTGACCGCTACCGTGCCGCCCTCTGGTTCTCCATCAAAGCACCATTCATAGCTATCCGGTGTGCTCCATGAGATTGTTGGAATCACACGGCAACCATATTCTTGGAGATATGCCCCTACCCAGTGTTTACGGTAATGGTTGTATATCTGGATAGCCTTAGGGAAATCTGTGTAAGTGCTGAAATCTGGCGTGAGTATGTACCGGAACTGACTCAGCTTATCCACGTACCTATCTACGTTTCTCCACAATGCGTCAAACTGGTAATCGTCCAGGAAGAAATGGACGGCTTTATCCTGCGAATTCTGGCACTTACCACGGGCATAATTGAATCCAATAAATTCACAGTCACCTTCAAAAATTTCTGGGTGTATCTGTGGTATGCCATATTTGCCAACACCGTCAAAAATGCGGCGGTTTAAATTTTCGTATGCCATACTGTTTTCTTTATTTGCCATATCATTTCTTGAACTGATCCGTTTTACTCATTCTTTTCCACAATTCTGACAGTTTCTCCCATCCATACATGGCTACAAACGCTACGATAAAGCCTGCCATGATCGCCGCCAAAATCATATACCACAAGATTTCCATATGGATATACTGCATGTATGCCACGAATGCAGCCACAGTGATTCCGATGGAAAGAACGAATACGAGGGCATCTGTCGGGATCGTGGAGAGAACGCCTACACCTTTAAATACCTGGGTGATCACTGACACGCAGAACGCCAGAATCCCGATTACTGCCAAGATCATAGTCACGTTTGCAAATAGGGTCTCCATGTTAGTCCTCCTCTGTCTCTTCGATGCGATCGACATTATATTCCTTCGCGCACTCATGCTCGATACGGCATCCGCGTGCGTCTTCCCAGCCTTTGGCGAAAAAGGCAACGTCAGCCTCTCCCAGATACTTGATGGATTCGCCGAGATACCAAAGCGGCTTTGCACCAGACGGAGCGCCCTGGAAGAATGTCTCAAGCACCTCTACTGGCTCCCCAACTAACTCTTTCGCCTTTGCAATAGCTTTCTCGCGTGTTGCGAGGATCTCCTCGTCTGTCTTGCCTCTCATAGGCTGAGAAATAAATAACTTTTTCATGATATCCCTCCTATTTTTTGACTTTTCTCACTTTTCCGTCACGGTATTCCAGCCCTGTTCACGGGCCTGTATAGTAAGAGATCAGTTCATCCACCGCCGGGGAATCCTGTGTCCCATTATTTGCCATTGCGTCATCAATCGCCGCATTGATTTTATTTGTATACTCCGGAAGATCCTTTACGTTTAACATTGCATTCTCCTCTATAGTCCCGCATACAATAGCGGGGTTCCATCATCAGTTACAACTCCCATTAGATACAGCATTGCCGCGTCACTGAGGAGCTTGTTTGCGGCTTTTGTGTCTCCTGCCGCAGAATATACAGCCGACCACTCTTTCGCCGCCGCGCCGATCTGCTGTGCTGTCGCATAGGATATGGACTCACTGCCGGATGATCTCGAGGTGATGATCCCAGTCGTTGTTCCATTCGCGTCAGTAATCGCAGAAGCTCCAGAAGCGGCGGCAAGTGCCTGTTTCTGCGCGAGATCCAACTGATAGTAGATCTCCGCCATAGCACATACGGCTTTCTTGACCCGTTTCTGGTATTTCTCCGGTGTAGGTAGTCCGCCAGTCAGCCGATCAAATGTCAGCGTGTCGATAAAATCACTCGCTCTTTCTGCAAGCCGCATAAAATCAGATTCCGGCACGACATTGCCGAAAAATGATTTTGAGTAAAATCCATAATCTGCGTATGCCATGCCGGAATCCTCCTTAGCCTCTGGTCTTGATCTGCGCGATCGGGATCGCTTTGATCGGGAAATACTTCTTTGCGGAAGTCGAGTTGTTATTCGCAAGCTCCCAGTTTGCGCCAGTCTCAAGCTGTGTGTTTGTCGGGGAGATGAAGGACGGCTGTTTGAAGCTGATACCATACGGGGAGAAAATCTTTCTCTGACGGGAATATAAAGTATCCACGCCGCCGTTAGTCTTTGCGTCTCTATCCATCTCATACGGGACTTTTACACCGCAGTTTGTGTACTCGATTGCACCAGCGCCGAGAACGTATGTGGTGTATACAGTTCCAGCCGGAAGGAGTTTGACATAATCACCTTCGTTCGCGTCCGGAATGTCTGTAGTTACGCTTGCTTTTGCGACCTCACCCGCTCCGGTGCCTGCGGTCGTAACTTTGAGCGCTCCCGGGTCTGTCTGAGATGCTTTGACGTATTTCGCCTCCGCCGCCGCTGTCGGCATGTTGTCGTCAATGAGGACGGTTCTTCCGTTTAAGGTTGCGAGGGTAAGGTCTCTCTCGATTCCGTCTCCGTCTGTATACTTCATGTATGCGAGGAGCTTAAGATTCTCGAGATCTGTCGCAATCTTGGAGTGCATGATCGCAAGGCTGAATTTCGCCTTATTGTCTCCGAGAGCCTTCTGGATGGCGTTGTTAAGGGTGGTCTCCGCGAATCCACTGTTTGTCGGGTCGAGGGATGCGTCATAGGTGTGCCCGTTCACGAACTTAAGGTTCTCAGCTCCCGTCATGGAGAAGACGCCTTTCAGCGTTGCAAGAAGCGTTTCCTGATCCACATCATCCCAATACTCTGCGACTTCCTGCGCAGCCGGGAGGAAGTCCTCGCCTGTGATGTCTGTAGAGAAGTCTTTCTCTGTCCATCCATGAGCACGGCCAACAACGATTCTACCGTGTGTGTACGTCTCCCTGGAATCTGCTGTGATGTTGGTGGAGCCGTCATAGTTGTCCGGTGTACCGCCGATTCTCGCCTTGATCGGCACCGTGATATAGTTGCCGCCTGTCTGATCCGGCAGCATAGCCGCATACTGGGATTTCTCCACGATCGCGCCGGACTTTAACAGTGCATTTCTGTTGAGGTTCGGGACCGTGTCCACATATGCGCCAAATACTTCGCCATTAAAATTCTTAAGGTCGAATAATGCCATAAAAAAATCCTTTCTACCCATAACTGTTAAAAGGTGTGTAGGTTAGCGACAGCACTCAAAACGTGCCGCCGGTCGTTCGTTTACATATACTGTTTGATGTCAAGATCCGGATTCTCGTTCTTCATCTTCATCAGCTCGGACATCGTGTATTTCGGTGCGTTGTTCGGGTTGCTTGCCGGTTTGGTGAAGCGCGCCGCGTTCTGTTTTGCGCGTTCCTGCTGCCTGTCAACGAAAATCCCGGTCTTCTGGGTTCCGTCCTCTCCGGTGGTCATCGTTTTGAAGATGTCGCCGATAGACTTTCCCCGTGCGGAATCTTTTCCCAGCTCTTCCATGAGAGCGTTGCGATAATGGTCTTCTGTGATGTCGTTCAAAAACTCATACATCCTGTTTCCCTTATCATCCGTGGAAGACAAGAAATCATTCACAGTCTTTTCAACTTCGATTTTCCGCGCGTCATCCGCACGCGCTTTTTTCTCATCATTAAGCTGCGTTGTCAGTGTTGCAATCTGTCTTTTCAGATCATCGACATCTTTGAATCCGTCAAGCTTTGCCAGCACATCGTCAAGGGATGTTTTATACTCGTCCCTCTTGCGCACCACATTGTCATAATCTGATTTTGCCCGATAGTTTTCACTCATCTTCGCCTTCAGATCGTTTTTCTTATCCTCCGGGATCTCAATCCCAAGCTCCTGTAAGATCTGTTCGTAATTCTGCATATAATTATCCTCCTAAACGCCATTTTTAAACCGCTCGTCAGCGGTAATGGATTAAGCCGGATGAACCACCGGCAGGGTAATGGACCATCAGGGAATCGAACCCCGAACCGTCCGGTTATGAGCCGGATGCCCTCACCGATTGGGCGAATGGTCCTTGCGTCCCTGCCGAGAGGATGACAGGGATTAGTATATTGATAAGAAAAGGAGTCCCCGCCCCGTTGCTGGGCGGAAGTGGAGAGTGCCGGCAGCGAACCGGCAATGTTCTGCGCAACTCTCCGTAACCGGCATCGCCGGTTAGCAAGTAACTTTCTCGTGCTATGCTCTGCACTATGCCCCGGGGGTGGGGCAGTCGCACGCCGGAAATTGCATCCGCTTTTCAACCTCCCCGATCATGCCGGGGTTCTCTTAAGGGCGTGCGTGCCGTACGAATAAAGGAGGTATGGCAACAAAAAGCATGGTCCCGTATGGGAGTGGGGGGCCATAATATCCCCACGTTTTTATTTTACCATATCCCAAAATTCGTTTTACCCCCACATTTTAGGCTAATCTCCGAGCTTGCGGATGTATCTCTGTATCTCCTGCCGCTCATCCGTAAAATCGCTGTCCATGACCATCGAAGAGAGCATGTCATACACCTCCACCATCAGCCGCCCAACGCACTCCATGAGCTTGTCACGGTGTGCCTGATCGCCGTTCTGTTTGTACGCCTGTTTCGCAGCAATGTAGCGATCATACAGGGAATCGATGTTGTGATCATATCTCCCATTGGAGTATTTCTTGATCACATCCTCCGCCACGTCAGCAACACGGCTTTCTTCCCACTCTTTTCCGTCCATCTTTTCCAGATAGCAGATTGCCGCCGTGAGCTTATAGATCACATCCAGCCGCGATGCCGTCAGGCTGTTCACAGCTTCCTTTGCTTCCAGATTCAGCTGATCCTTAAGCTTATTTATCAGCTCTTTCATGCTTCATTCCTCCCTTCATTTTCTTTTTGTATTTATCGTGGAGTGGCTTCTGACTCTCCATGATGTATATCGGATCATATCCGGCGGTAATAAGGTCTGTTATGATCCGTTCCAGCCGCTCAAGTTCGTTATCCACATCACACACGAGGTTATCCACAAATATAGCATCTGCAACATTTCCCATGCTTCTGAGAGCTGTCGCATACTTCTGATACACGTCCTTTGTGGACTGCTCCCATGCGAGGTGTGCAGAGAATCCATCTTCCACCGCTTTCTGTTTGGTGGACTTTCCTACACTCATGCGGTTTGCAGACTGCCACGCTTCCGGGATCATCTGCACGTTCCCCTCGAAGGTGTCGCGGATCAGTTTCCCGTGGTGATTGATATAGTAATGTGCAGTTTTGCGGCGTTCCTCACTCTCAGCAAAATACTGATACAGATGGAACCGCTTATAACCGCTCAATCCGAGAAAATCGAAATAATCCGCCATCTGATCATGGATCATGATCGCTGCGATCTGCCGCGCGTTGATCTCAGAGAAAACATCTTCCACGCTTTTTACATCCATCTTACTCCGGAAGGCAATCATCATGATCACCTCCTACGCCAGTTTCTTGATGATGATGTTCGCATCCTTCACGAGTACCTCGCCCGCGGAGATGTTCCCGATCGACACCGTGAGGGATGAGCCAGCCGGGACCGGTATCAGTGTGGACGCTCCGACATTCTGGTATGTGTTCGCCGTTGCAACTGTGTAATCCATCTCTGTTCCGCCGATCGCCTCTCCATTGAGTTCAATCACAAGGGCCGTTGCTCCTGCTGCCGCCGCGGTCACGTTGCCGTTGAACTCCACCTCTACCGCCATCGGGAGGTTTGTGCGGTTCGTGATCGTGAAAAGCCCGCTCCCCTTGACATGGTTCAGCCACCCGCTGGAGCATCCGCATCTTCTGGATTTCACACGGGTGTCGTTAAAGATAACGTTCTGGTTTGCTGCCACTGTCTGTTCTGTCTTTGCTATAACATTAAGCATAGTATTTCTCCTTTCAAAAAATAAGGAGTCGAATCCGACTCCTTATCGATGCGCAAGACTACTTTGTAGCTATGGATTCTTCCAACATGCTTATAATTCTGTTTTGGTTTGCGATAATCTTATCCAGATACTTCCGATCCTGCTCTTGGAGATGCTTCGCAATGTCGGCGTTGCTTGCCTGCGACAAATCACTTTCGTAATTCATCACCTGCAAGAATACGCCGAACAAATTTAGCATGTCCAGAGTGGTCAGTTCATTCGGATTTCTCACACTACATTCCCGCCGTTTCCGCAGCATCCGCCAAATCCGGACATATTATATGCAAAATACGGGGAGCATGTAATATAAGCCGGTGTCGGTGTCGGTCTTACCGCATTAACGATGTCCTTGGTCTGGTTGACCTGGGAGATCTGCCAATACGCTGTCTGGAGGTCTCTGTCACGGTCCGCGATCTTGTCGCGAAGTCCCTGGATGGTGTTCTCCTGCATGAGCTGGCGTGTTGCCTGTCCGTCTGCAAGGACAGTTTCCTTGATGTCACAGCAACACTGCGCAAGCTGTGCCTGCATGTTCTGCGCCATCAGTGCCGCATCATACCGGTTCTGTAAGATCTCTTTCTGTGTTTCGCAGCAACACTGCTGAGACTGAGCACCTAACTGCTGCATTCCGAGCTGCGTTGTATATCTGCTCTCAAGTACATCTCTCTGGGTCTGACATGCTGTGTTGGATACGTTTTGATTTGTGTTGAAGATGTCGCGCTTAACAAACTCATCCGAAATGAAATTGTCCTGCACGCCGTTTTCAACACCGCCGCGGTTCCATCCGCCCATCATCGGGAAGAGGAACGCAATCAGAATGATCCAGATCCACCAGCCGCCACCGCCCCACATATCGTTGCATGTGTCATTTCTGGTTACTGCCGCCACATCCGCAGCGGATAACATTCCCTCATTCATGTGGTTTTCTCCTTGCTTAAGATTTATCATGAGCCGTTGCGCACCCGGCTGTGATAGCGAATTATCATTTTGTTGAGGTCAACAAAACCATCATTTCATCATCCCGGCAAATTGTCTGGGATCCATGCCGTTCTGCTGGCACATCTGCTTGAATACCTGTTCCGGGTTCTTCCCTTTGCACATATCCATCGCTTTCTTGATGTTCGGATTCTGCTGCGCCATTGCATTGATCGCCGCCTGTGGGTTTCCTGTCTGCCGGATCTGGTTCACGACACTCATGGCCTGCATCATCGCCGCCATTGGGTTGCTTCCGGATCCGCCCATCATGCTTAATAATGGATTCATTCAGTCCCCTCCTTCTTCTCTTCCTGTCTCTCCCCGAGTTTCACAAGCAGAGCATTGAATTCCTCTCGCGTCACATAATCCCCATTTGAAGCCGCAGGAGCCATTTGCGGGGCTGTTAAGGATGATACGGGGATTTCTTTGAACGCGAATGCTTTGAGTGTTGCGCTCCCCATTCCGTCCACGGATTTGACGTAGAACATGGGGCTGTTGTTGTCCATCATCCACGCTGTTTGTCCCGGCTGTACGATCTGATTCCTTGCTCCTTCGACTCCAGCTACCTGAATCCAATTCACATTTTGCATCGGCACTGTCTGCCGCAGCTGTGTTGCCTGTTCCATCTGCTGGATGCGCTGTTGTAATGCCGCCTGATCTGCCATATATCCGCCCATTCCATAAGGAGTATATGCATTCATGCGCTCCCCTCCTTCCTCTGCTTCCATTATGGCATGTGAGAATGGCAGAAAACAGTTCATGAAAATACACAAAAAGTATAAAAAAAGAGCAAAAAGAAAAGAGCTTGCGCATTTACAAGCTCTTTCTGTACATTTATTTGATTTTATTGGCATAATCGTATGATCTTATCGTTCACTCGGCGGCTGATCCGCTTAGCTGTCGACACGCTGATGTTCATTTTCTCCGCACACGTTTCTAATGGTATCCCCTTGCTCCGATACTCAAATAGAGCTCTTTCATCAGCCGTAAAATTGGCAAGCTGCCGGAAACGTTCCAGCTCCGGCACTGTGAACTGATAGATTTTCAAGGCAATTCCCCTTATTTTTCCGTCAAAGCCTGGATAAGTTCGTCCCTCGTTTTTTTTAAGCCCTCGATGTTGTTTCCGGTAATCTTGTTCTCGATGAGATTGAACATACTTCTCATCAAAAGCTGTGTGTCTTCCCGGTTCGCGTTGATAGAGGAGTAATCGTTATTAAGCTTCTCTTTGATGTCTTTGATGTCTGTCTCAATGGCACCTACACGGCTTTCAATGTCCTTCTGCGGCTGTTTCGCTGACTTGTATGCCTTATAGATCACACTGCAAGCCGCGCCGATGACCGTGATCCCGCTACATATCGACAGGAATTCCTTTATGATTTCAAGCTCTCCCACTCATTTATCCTCCGTTGCATTTTGATATCTTCGTGCCGCTCCGCGCGCCTTCGCTGCCTGTTCTCTTCCCCATCTGGCAATTCTCAGACGGTCCGCCAGCGGTCGAAGATCGTTGTCATCGCAAAACTGATTGTATGCCGCGTTCTGGCGCTGTAAGAGATATGATTTTCTGTCAAGATCCATTTGCAGCGCTGCTTTTGCCTGCGGATCCTTGCAGGATTCCACGGCCGTCTGCATCCCGGAGACAATCCGCTTCGTCTTCCGGATCCTGCGCTCAAGCGTTCGCTGGCGCTGCTCAAGCTTTTCTATTCTCTCACTCTCTTCGGTTTCTATGCCCTTATATGGGTTGTTCTCACCGTCTCCGGACCCGAAGCTGTGGCGGCAATTCCACCCACACAGCCCCTCGCCGCTCCCGTATCCAGTGACGGAAAACGGCGGGAAACGCTTATCTTTTCCGGATCTGGAGTAGAATTTCCCTTGCCACCACATATGATTGCCGGGGTTCTCTCCACCGTCTCCGGTTCGCGCTCCTAAGTGCGCCGAAACAAGGATGATGTCCCATTCCATCTCATTCATGCGTGCCAGACTGATCGCACCGGTTGCCTGGCCTACCCCCGTACGCACTGCCCGGGCTGTGGCTGTCTCGATCGTGTCGCGATGGGGCTTTCCTGTCTCAGCGTTGGTATAATCGACATATACGCCGCCAGAAACCACCTCGTCAACCGCTTCTCTGACCGCCTGTGTGTACGATGCCGCGCCGCTTGTAATCTTATGGTATGCGGTGTCGCAGGAGTCGATAAAAAGCTTCTGTGCCACGTCTGCGGTCGTTCTGGTGTAATTCTGCCACTCGCCGAGGGTTGCCTCATAGTTGCGCTGCATCAGCCGGATCAGCTCCGGAGATTCCATGAGTGGGAGTGGGGAAAGTCCGGCGGCTTCATAGATCTTATCATCCGCTTCTACCGCCTTAATTCCCGCCTCTTCCATTGCTTCCTTGATTTCTTTTTGCTGAAGCTTCGTCCGCTTCGCGATCTCCGGGATGATATCCTCCAGTAATGCGCCGGAGTCCTGCATGATCTCTATCTGCCAGCGATCTGCGGATGTAAATAGATATTCTTCCCCACGCCCGATGCGAATCATCATGTGCTCAACAATTCGCCGAATCAAGTATTCGTGTAAGCTCGATGCAATTTCTTCCGCGCCTTCTGCGATGTGTTGTAAATAATGTGGGTCTAGCATTTCTTTCCTTTCTGGGTAGATCGCGTAATTCATGTATTTGTGAGCTAAAGCACCACTTAGTTAACTACTATATTGTTTACAATTTGGTTCTCTTTTGCCGTACCTACAATTCTGCATTTATTTTCTGTATCCGCAGTGAGTTTCCCAATAAAATTATTCATATAAGTGTTACTGTATCTCCAATAGGAATTATCATCATCGGTATTGCACTCATAAACAGCATACTTATCTGTAAATTTTTGAGTATTACTATCACTGTAAAACCTGTTATTCATAATTGTTCCAAGAACACTTCCTGCTTCAAAGCAAATAGCAGCTTTTTTCGAATCATCCTCAAGTTCGATTCTTCCCCATTTTGTAAATGAATTTCCTTCTATGTACATAAAATCTGTTTTACTCATTGATCTGATACAGTTTGCATAAATACAATCAAAGAAATAATTTCCAATGATTTTGGTGGCTCCTAAAAGCACTATTGAAGAAATTGGCTTTACTTCATCAGATTCCAAACCGCTTTCATTCCCATATACTTTGTAAATGTCATAACACATACCACTTCTTCTAAATGTGTTATTATAAATTTTACCGTCATTTACGCAGATATCAGCACAATTGATGTTGTATGTTTTGTCATCCCATGAGACATTTTCCATGCCAATATTTTCGCAGAACAAGCAATCGTGTACTTCTGCATCTGAACGATATAAGCAGATTCCGACCTTATTCCTTTGAACTGATAAATTGTGAATATAAAGAACATCTGTTTGTATATCTGCGCCAATAGCTACGGCACAATTTGTAAATACGCAATTATATATCCTATCAGTATCAGCATATCCGGTAAATCGGATTCCAAAGCTTGTATTATCGGCTTTGTTCCGACCATATCCGAAAAATGACAAGTCATGTATCGTGGTACCTTTTGCCCCTCCGATATGTAACAAATCCGTATTACCAACGGCTTGTAAAATAGTTCCGCCTCTGCTTGGTGAATTTAATGTATCTTCACGCAAATCAAGCAAAGATCCCTCACCACACAATTCTATAAGAGTATCACCAGTGTCTATCGGTGCAGATATGAAAAACTTTCCTTTCGTCAGAAATACCTTGCCGCCAGTAGACGCTAATGAATTTATTGCACTTTGAATTTCAACGTTATCGTCTGTTCCATCACACACAAACTGGCAAACTGATTTTATCGCCATCGGTGCTTCACTTGATGCTATTGCCACGAAAGGAGATCCAGTATGAATTTTTTCATCAATATACTGTTCTGTGATAGGAATCAGCTTTTCAAATTTCGATGTGTGGATATCGGAATTATAATCATTAATTCTTAATGTTTTTCCCGCGGGAACAAATGCAACAATATTCTCATAAAATACTTCTGTACCTGGCGAATAATTATTGTTTGTCACGATACAAAAATCATCTATATATGCTGATGCTGCTTGCATAGCTGTAAACGAGAACTTATAAACAGTATCAGTTTCTGGCGTTATTGATTTCAATATCATACCGACACCATTTACAAGATCATTTAATAATGGCGAAAAATATCTGTCATTAGTTGTAATGAGTTCCGATGAAGAATCTATAAAAATCTTTCCAGTATCGGTATCGTCCGTATGAGTTTTATTGTATTTCAACACGTATGTTTTTGCGCTGCATAAGCCCGAATAGAAGTCGATGTATGAAGCATCTTCAACTACATCAATATCCATTTCAAACTCTTCGTTGACGGGCACATGAATTTGTCGAATAACACTAAGGTCAGAATTTAGGAAACTAACGCCATAAATATTGTCGCAAAACCCATGATATAAATACTTATCGCCTTTTTTTACAGGAACACGCATCAAACGTGCGTTCCATTCTTTTTTGCCACTTTCAAATCCACCACTTGAGTAGTATCCCAGAATCGTATCAAATTGTACAGGAATTAACCTGGTATTGCGTTTATAAACAATATCTTCCTTTAGCTTACCAATCTTATCCCCCGTTGCTTTCGCATCGGCAGCGCGTCCGGAGATCTCCAGCGTATCATCTGTAACGAAATTTTTCTTTCCTTCCTCCACTGCTGAGTTAATGTTAGACACACCTATCTGGCTTGATGTTTCCAATGCTTTGATTCCTTCTGCGGTCTTGTCCTGGACGGATTTCACGCCGCTAGTGCTGGTTTCCTGTATCGCGGCGATACCTTCCTCTTTCGCCGTATTTGCAGCCGAAGAAATACTCTCAGAAGCTTCTGCTTTCTTTTCCTCCACATGGGTATCAAAATTGCTTACCTGCTGATCGACAGCTTTTTTCGCATCTTCCACCGCTGTGCGATCTTCCGCCACCTGCTGTGCGGATCCTGCAAAGTTGGCAAGTAACTGTCCAAATTCATCCTGCGTTCCGGTGTAACCTTTCTCTACTGCTGCCGCATATGCGGTTACTGCTCCTAAATCCGATGTCATAAAATTATTTTCACTCATCGCATTTCCACCTCCAGATGTCCTTTCTCATTCAGCTTAAAGTTCAGTGAGTCTACAATATTTTTGGTTCGTTCCAGTATCAAATGTCCAGATTCATCTACATGCATCCGGCAAAATCCATTATTTACAGCTACCTGCTTCGCCATCTCCGCATAATGCTTGGCATTATCGGTATCTTTTTCTGGATATAATGCAGATCCATGCGCCCACGCTTCCGCCTCGTCTCGCGCCGCGTTAGCGTTTTTAATCGCCGCAGAAGATTCCTGGATAAAGTTCTCCATTGTCTCATCTACACGGTTTTTTGCCTCTGTTGCTCCTGCCTCGGCTCTTTCCGCAAGCTCCCGCGCGGTTTCTGCCGCCAGTGCGCTCTGGCCTGCGGCTCTTTCCGCTGTTTCTGCGCGATCCGCTGCGGAATTGACCGCATTGATTGCATCGGCAAAAGGCGTTTTCTCGCCCTCACCGGTTTCAATCCCTGGATTCGGTCGTGATCGAACCGGAATCCTGATTTTGCATTCTGTGTTTCCCGACTCGTCATCCGTCATATATACGAATGCGTATATATTATAATCCTGGCGCTTGCTGAGCTTGAGCAGTTTGTCCGGTATGTGCACATCCGTTATATCGTCTTGTGTGGTTCCTACCTCCGTTGTGGTGGTGCCACCTGTTTCCACATCACTAAAATGGATTTCGCTAACCAATGGGAGATCAAACCCCTTTAGTCGCAGTGTCTGCCCGTAATCATATTGCCACAGGCTTTTTAAGGAGTTGATATAATGATACCCCGGCTGATATTCAATTGTGATAATTCCATTTCTTATCATACATTACTCCTCCGAAAACAGTTTATTTTCTTCCTTTGGTGCAGCTTCCTCCACCATCGCCTTTGCATCCTCTTCCGACATCCCCTCGAACTTCTGGAAGTACATCCACGCCGGAACCTTGCCCTGTGTCACATACTGCCACCATCTCGCTCGGTCCTCTTCGCGGTTGTAAGTAATGTCTCCGAAGTCATAGGTAGTTTCATAGGCTCCCACAGGTGCAAGCCCGTAGAGGTCCGCGTAGACGCTCAGGGCATAGACAGTGCCGTCCAATGCACTCTCCAGTTTATCTCGCACATCCTTGATGAACTGGATTGTGCGACGGTCATCAGACTCCACCTGTGTCGCTGTCACCATGCCGGTTTTCTCGTTGAATACGAAATATCCGTTGCTGAATCCGCATTTGTACCCGATCTGGGAGAGAAGCGCATTGATTCCTGACAGCCGCACATCCGTGTTGAGCTGAGGATTGATCTCCTCATAAAACTCTTTTGCGTCATTCCCAAACACGTTCTTGACGTACCTCGGAAGTCCCATCGCCTTTCTCTGGGCTTTCATTGCATCAGACGCGCGCCCCGTAAGTTTCTGCCCGTCCGGCATCAGCAGGCGATCATCCGCAAGAATAATTTTCTGGCTGTCCCAGATCTCGCCAGCGTTGCGGCTGTATGCGACATCCAGATCTTTCAGCTCCTCGATCGCCTCAGTGAACACTGGCAGCCCCAACGGGATTTCTATATCCACATTATTCGCCGCTGGCATCCGCAGGAGTCCGAACATGGGACCATCTAACCTCTCGCCATTTGCTTTGAGGATCGGCGGTGTATCATCGATCATACCCGCCCATTTCGTTTTCGACAGTGGAATCGGGTCCCCGATATCTTCCGCCGCCCGTGACACATACGCGCGATTACTGATATAGTAAGGGTATGTGGTTGTCTCGCCCTCTGTAGTCTCCACAAAGCGATGGTATTCAAGGCGCGTATAGAATCGATCCTGATCCGTATATGTATCCTTGAAGATGATCCCCTTCACGCCCAAGTTGTCGTACTCCACGAGCAAGATGTCTTTCGGCGTGAACAGATCCAGGCTGTCCCCGTTCGGCTTGAGGAAAACAGTTCCGTATGCACATGCGTACTCTGTCCAATCGCGGAGTCGGAAATACACAGCGTCAATCTGCTTCTGTAGCCATTCCGCTCTTGCACTCCCCTCGATCGTGATTCCGATCGCCAGCGTTGCAAGTCTTGCTGTCTCGGAACATACCGATTTTGCAAAGTTGATCGTGCGGATGTCATTCTCTTCGCTCAGCCACGGTGGCAGACCTATATAGATGTTCGCGCACTTCTTTATCACGTCTTCCATCGCGGGAGACATGACAGATTTTACCTTAAAATCATCTTCGGCTTTCTTCTTAAAAATCATATCGATCCACCTTTTTAGCGTTGATAACAGTCCCATATGTCACCGCCTTGCCGCGTATTTGATATACTCCAGCGGGAGAAGGACATTGCACTTTTTCAGAATTTCTTTTCTGAGTCCTTCCGGAGTAAAAATCCTATTCTTAATCAGAATTCCTATGGCTT
>ERZ1034807.97-NODE-97-length-14349-cov-5.064573_pt1 | contig 14349 bp, 6 predicted proteins | sample MGYA00520648_ERZ1034807 | MGnify/ENA primary metagenome ERZ1034807 (study PRJEB33766, sample SAMN09781684) | gut metagenome | biome: gut microbiome | host: Homo sapiens | place: Madagascar | study: EMG produced TPA metagenomics assembly of the PRJNA485056 data set...
CCGCCGCCGAGAAAGTTATTTTGCCTGTTGGTGCGTATATTAATTATACATATAAGATAGACAAAGTAAGAGAAGTGACAAGGAAGTTCCTCCTCTTAGAATCATACGAGCCTATTCAAACAGATGAATGCTCTTGGAAGTACACTCCTCAGTTCCTGCATCCGAAGATGATTCTATCGAAGACCCCATTCTTTATCTATACCCGTAATTCACAGAATATAGAGGTAAAGCAAAATGTATGGTCTTTCGTAGGTACTACGTCTGTTCTTAGTGGCAAGATAGCTGATTTCCTTAACAAGGATTTAATGTTTGGCGAATGCGGATGGAAAGTCATTTTTCAGAAGGTTACGGCAAATACAATCAATGTATCATTTAGCGATAATGACTTTATATCTGCGCTTACGGCGATTACAAATGCTATTGGGGATAACTGCGAATGGCATATTGACTATGATGATGAAATTATCTACATCGGTAAGGTCTTAGTCGGCGCAACTCCTGTCGTTTTGGAGGTTGGAAAGAATGTAGGTGTACCAAGTATCAATAATAGCAAAGAAGGCTACTATAACGCTTTCTCTATCTTCGGCGGTACAAGAAATATTACTCAGGTAAATAGCAAGGGTGAGAATGTATCATCTGGTGATATACGTCTGCAATTAGATGAGGGCATTGGTACAATATCAATAGACGGAAAGGAACGCTCCTACTCTATTGATAAGTATTCAACCCTTGACCTTAGAGCGGATAAAACGAAAGAACCTCTCTTTACAAAGGTACTTGATTTTTCTCAGATTTTCCCATCACTTAATACCTATGTATATAATGTACGTGGGCGAGTTAAGTATGTGCTTGATGAGAATAATAATAAAATTCCTATCTCTAATGCTGATGGGTCTATTAAGGAATATAAGACCTTCACTGTATGGTATATGAGATTGGCTTATCCTACAACAGAAAAAGTAGAAGGAAAGACGATTATCAATACAACTATAGATGATGGCATTACTCATTATTGGTATGATTTTGAAGTTACCGATAATTTGCTTATCTATGGAAAGAATATCGGTTGTTCGTTTGAAGCAAACTTTAATACGGGTGCGCTTTCTACTCCACTTGCAGGGCGTGGCACTAACGGCGATTATGTAGGTTTTGAGCTTACTTATCATAAGGAGGCATCATCTTCACACACGTCAGACGATGTTAGCAAGGATAATTTCTCTGTTTTGGCTGGTGATTACGAAATCATCTATCAAGAGGATAATGAGGTTATCATACCTACAAATGAAGCAGAAATGCTCATTCCTTGTGGTGAAAGCAAACCTTCTTTAAAGTGTAATATCACAGTTCTCTATAATATCGCAATGGCTGATACAATTTATTATGAGGATGCTCAAGATAGATTGTTAGAGAAAGCGAAGGAGGGGATTGTGCGATTACTCTCTGATTTGAATAACTATGAGGTTAAATCATATTCTGATGTATTCTTGATGGATAACCCTCAACTACAAATCGGACAGAGCGTTACATATAAGGACGGACACGGATATGAGCTTGCGACAAGAGTATTGAAGCTATCGACCAATATTGATTACGACTTTATCCAGTCGATTACAATAGGTAATCAGGCAATAAAAGGTACTATAACGCAGCTTAAAGAAGATGTACAGACAATCATTGCGAGCGGTGGAAGTAACGGTAGTGGGGGTGGTTATTCTGTTTCTCAGCTACGAAGCCTTATTGCTAAATACGGAAGTGATAATTTTATTTCTAAGCAGTTCAACGATACCGCCCATGGCACTATCACCTTTGAAAAGGTGCAGAAGTTCTTGCAGGGATTGAACATTGGTGACGGAAACAGCAAATGGTCGGCTGATGGTACTCTTATCCTCTTCCGTCTTCTTACCAACAACTTCTCTTCCGGTCTTTACGGTCAGGGTGCTCAGATAGATGAGAAGGGCAATATAGAGGCAAACAGCATCTATGCCCGTCAGTTCATATCAGCACCTAAGTTCGTTTTCAATGAGATTTCCGTAACCAAGGCAGAGCAGTGGAATACGAACGGATATGGTACAATAGAGAGCGTGGACGTGGAGAATCGTACTATCACCCTGCATCTTGAGGAGAACGATTACGGCTCTCTGCAAGTGGGCGATATTTGTCGTGGTCTCTATGCCGATATAGATAACGCCCATGGAGCAGACAAGATAGAGGAAGGAGCATTGGACGATTGCAACTTTGTTCAGCACAAAGGCTTCTTCACTACCTATTTCTACGTGACTCATATCGTTACGAATGAGAAGGGTAAGTTCGTCTTCCAGTATGGAAAGAAAAGTTCTGTGACTCCTGACCCTTGCGCATATATGGACTTTGCTCAATATGGTAGCTTCACCGACGAAAAGCGTCAGAGCAGCATGTATTTCTCTTCACGAGGAAATAGCTATATCGAAGTCTTGGACGGAGTCAAAACATGGGAAGTGCAGTCTCAGAACCGTGTAGCAAGATACGGATGGTTGGGCGGTCTGACACTTGTCAAGAAGGATGGCTCTACCGTGCGACCTGAAGGCAATGGCATCTATGTTCAAGACAACATCTACTTCGGAGGTAACATTAATTATCTGCAAGGTCTTTCGGGACTGGATGACTTGCGTGAGGAGGCGAAGGCTTATGATGTAAGTCTGTCTCAATACCAAAGCGTCATCACGGTAGATGATATGGGCAATGTCATAAATGGTCTCTACACTGAGGACGAGGCGAAGACTACCAAGCAATACCGCATCTCTACGGCTGTATTCGTGCGCAAGGGAATGGATATATTGCTTGAAGAGGATGGCAATACTGAGGACGTGACAGCAGGACATTATCGTGTGCATGCCGTGAGCGAGGACTGCGAAGTGATGGTACAGAACTCTACCATCTTTGTCACCGCAATACGCAATATCAAGGATGGCGTTGCAGGAACAAAAGATGATGCAACCTTTGACTATGATGCGATGAGAAAGGCAACCGATGCGATGGTAACGATTGTGGTAGAGTTGGAAGGCAAGACCTCGAAGATGGTGCAGATGCCTATCCGCATTCAGCATGATACCCTGCCTTTTATGGTGTGCGACCTCAGTAACGAGAGCGCATCGGTGGCGTGGAATACCAAGACAGCTAAGTATATCGGCTTGCCTATCAAGACCAAAGTGTCATTGATGTATCACAATGAACCATGGGAGATTTCCTCGCTCAATATCTCTAAGGTAGCTGGTCTGAAAACTTCAATGAGCATTGAGGGCAAGGCGAAGGTGATTACTATTGATGCGGATAACCTTACTGCCGATACCCTTGCTCAGGTTACGAAGATGAACATCACGGTTGTTGGCAGATATGCAGGCGCGAACTATGAGTATACAAGGGAGCTTACCATTTTGAAATCGTCTGATACCGTAGTCTATGAGCTGATACCTTCTGCGGACAGCATCGTGATTGATAAGGACGGAAACACGACAGTTAATTCCGTAAGCTGCGATGTCTATGCAACATCGTCAGACGACAAGCGATACAAGCTGACCGCTCTTCCTTCGGGAATGTCGCTAAAATACGGAAAGAGCGAGAATGCTACGACTTCTGTAGGTATCGGAACAGATGTACCTGTGTCTGCATCAGACAAGATGGTTACTTTCGCTCTCTATGACAGTAATAATAACATGCTCGACAAGGAATCTGTACCTGTGGTGGCATTCGGTAAGGATGGTAAGGGTATTGAGTATATTTTTAAGTTGCAAGATACAGCTCCTTCCAACCCTACACCTGACAACTATGCGACAAACACGGAATATCAGCGCACGGATAAGGAATTTGTTCCTAGCGGATGGACGGATGATCCTACGGGCGTAACTGCTGCCAACCCTTACGAATGGGTAAGCAAGCGAGTATCTACAAACGGTCATTGGGGAGCGTTTTCTGAGCCTGCGGAATATGCACATTTCGGCAAGCATGCGCCTAAGGCAAAGTCTTCCGATGATATTGTCACTATACCGACAGACAGCGATGGCAATGCTCTTCTGGCATTCAGAGAGGAAGTTGGTTTTAGCCTTCTCGTAGATGGGCATGAATGTAATATCTCATCTATCCAAAAATACAGTTCTACGCTCAGTAATGTTTCTTGCTCTATCAGCAGCAATGTAGTTACAATAAAGTGCGAGGAAGGTGCTAAACTCGGTATTACCTCGCAGACCGTTGTCTTCAAAGTGACGGGCACGCTTGACGGTTCAACCTATATAGACTATGTGACCGTGAAGGTAGTACCTAACGTGACGGGTTCTGACGGAGATGGATATGAGTATATCTACTATCTCTCTTCGTCAAGCTCTGCATCGTCAATATCAACACCAAGCCGAAAAAACGGTAGTCTGACAATCGGTTGGCAGGATGACCCGATGGCTCCTACTGTAGATAAGCAATACGTGTATGTAGCATACAAGAAGGGAGTAGTGGGAAGTGATGGTACATTCTCCACACCGAAGCTCTTTAACCGTTATCCTAAGAGTATCTCTAAGCAGGAAACGAGGTTCTATACCAATAGTTCTTTAACTCCTGCTCCTCTTGCTACAACAATCTGGAATAATGGTTCTACCACCATGCCGACAGATTTCAATGATAGCAATCCTTGGCTGTGGAAGATTATCAGAACAACCTACACTGATGGCACTACGGACGATGTGGTTTCCTGTGAGGGATATAAGGCGAAGGATGGCATAGGCATTACAAGTGTAAACACATGGTATGGCTTGTCAAAATCCATGACTTCCCAGCCTAGCAGCTTCACTTATAATACCCTGTCTAAGGTCGTAATTGAGACACATGCAAATGATTATGTATGGAGTGCCGACAAGGTAACCTATACTAATAATGATGAAGCCTTCACTGGCATCTATTGCATTGGTAAGTGTTCAGACCTTGCATCGGTAACAGAGCAATATGGTACATCGGCATCCGACAAAGATAAGCCTACTTCATGGGACGATGCCTATCCTACTGATGCCTCTAAGGGAACGTACATTTGGAGTCGTGATAAGATAGTATGGAAAGACGGTAAAACGACTTATTCCGATGCACAGCTTATCGGCTATATCGCTACCGATGGTAAGCATGCGCCTAAGGCTTCATCTACGGACGATATTGTTACGATACCTACTGACAGTAATGGCAAGGCACTGGCAGCGTTCAGCGAAGATATTCATTTTAGCCTTCGTGCAGACGGAAGGGACTGTAATGTAAGTCAAGTTGTTAGAGACAGGGCAAATACTACTAATGTGTCTTATTCCATAAGTGGTAATACGGCTTCTATATCGTGTGCAAAAGGTGCGAGACTCGGCATGGTTGCACAGACTATAGTTTTCAAAGTGACAGGCACACTTGATGGTTTCAGCTATATAGACTATGTGACCGTGAAGGTAGTGCCAAACGTGACTGGTGCAGATGGTGACGGATATGAGTATATCTATTATCAGTCTAATTATCTAAATAATGATTTCTCTGCACCTAAGCGAACAAACGGAAAACTTACTGATGGATGGCAGGATGACCTGATGGCTCCAACAGAGGATAAAAGATATGTTTTCGTGGCTTATAAGCGGGGAGAACTTGGCAGTGATGGTGAGTTCTCGATGCCAGAGCTTTTCAATCGTTATCCTAGAAGTATCATCAGTCAGGAAACGAAGTTTATTGCATGGCATTCTCTGACGGATGCTCCTGATGCTAACAAAATATGGTATTATGGAAGTACGGATATGCCGAAAGATTTCAGTGACGACAAGCCTTGGCTGTGGAAGGTGGTCCGAACCAACTATACTGAGGGTGACCCTGAATATACGGTATCATGCGAGGGGTATAAGGCTAAGGATGGCGATGGTCTCATCGTAGGCTATCAGTCTTCAGCTTCAGAACCATCAGTTCTTCCTACCCCGAAAACGCTTGCCGACTATGATAAAGCGCAGGATGATATTGGCAGTGGCTGGACAAAGACGGCTCCAACTACGGGGGGTAAGAGTATCGTGCTGGGTGGCAAGATTACAACAGATGAGATTAGCGACCGGTACAACAGCAGTACTAACGCATGGGGAACAGAAGAAAGTGAAATTCTGTTAGATGGTATCAAGCAGAAGAAAACTTTCTATAAGACTCCTTCCTCTCTTGGCAACAACGGCAAGTGCATACGCCGTATTAAAGTTGTTAACCATTTCCGAGATAGCTATCTCAGAGTGATGATGAAGTCTTATTCTGAAACCAACTGGGACCTGGTATGTATCTCTCGTCTCTATCTGCCGTCTGAGGTCATCAATAGCGATGGCAATCAGATAAAGGAAGATAGCGAATATCTCAACAGATCAGAGTATGCCTATGTAGTAAGCGGCGATGGTCAGAGTCTTGTTGCTGAATTATCCATGCCTGATGCAGGAGAATATTATTTCTTTATCGGATATTTCAAGGATGGCGGCACAGATAGCTACGGCGACTATGGTCTCTTTGCCTGGCAATCGATGATAGCTCTTACTGAGAGCTTATGGCGTACCGACGGAACCGTAGATGCTGTAGGCAACATAACCTGGAGCAAGGCGATGCCGATGCAGGCTGAAGCCATCGTTATGGAGCGCGCCTATATCGCTACCACTAACGATACGAAGGCGCCAGCTAAGCCTTACCGTACTAATGGTATTCTACAGGGAGGATGGACGGCAAAACGGCTAGCAGTATCGTCTACAAACAGGTTCATTTGGGAGTCTGTTCGTGCAGGAAAACATGGTACTGACTCCGTTCAGGACGATTGGAGTCAGCCTGTTGTGGTAGCCAACTTTGCCGAAGCCGGAAAGATGGGCAAGAACGGCTGCATCGTCAGAAATTCCGAAGGATGGAAGAGCGGTGCAACTTATCATAATGATTCTGCCCTGACCAAGGAACAGAAGTATATCGACCTGATATATATTGAGGATAACAATGCTAACGATGGCTGGTCTATCTATCAATGCAACGTTACGCATACGGCTACGGGCAGTTCATTCGACCCATCAGCAGTTGACTCTGACAAAAATAAGCTGTGGACGAAACTGAGTGATACTGGTCCGATGTATTCTCCTCTTATCGTGGCAAAGAATGCGGTTCTGAAGTTCGCCCAAGGTCAGCAGTTTAACCTGATGGAAGGTAACAATATCTTTGGCTCGTTCCGATGGGTGAAGGATGATGTAGATTATGCGTTCTGGATAGGCGGTACTGAAGGCAGCAATGCTACTACTTCTATAACTAGAGGTGGTAAATTTAAGACGACCGATGCGGATATTACGGGTAAGATTACGGCTACGAGCGGACAGATTGGCGGCTTCAAACTGGAAGATAATAATCTTGTCTGTAGCAATGCACGATTAGCTATTGGAGAGGAAAGAAATAGCTTTACCCGCATGGTGGTTCTGGATGCAAAGAGTTTTACCTATGATAGTTATAACTTTGCTCTATCTGTTGTAAATTATGGTATTGTTACTCAAAGTTCTACAACTCAAGCTGGAATCCACATTAACGTTGGTGCTTCCAATTCTAGTGTTCAATACCCTGGCATTGTAATGGAAAATGGTACATTCGTTGGTTTCCGTATTCCTATTGTCCCACTTTATTACAGTATGGATTTGCGCAATAGTGCTTCAATTTATGCGTCAGGAATGTGTATCCGCTGCAACAATTCATCTAGCATCACGATAACTTTGCCAACTTCTGCAACAGGTGCTAAAACAGGAGATGTCTTTACAGTTATAAGAGCTGGAACTGGCGATGTTACAATAAAAGCACCTGCGGGAGTTAGTTATCGTACTTCGAGCGGTAAAACAGGAGAATTTACAAGTACAAAAAAAAATGAGCAAATACATCTCATATTTGATGGGGATACGTGGTTTTCCGAATGTAGCGCTGGTTAATGGAATAAAAAAAAGGTTATATAATAAAAAGCAAAGAGTATGAAAGTTAAGTTAGAATATCTAGAAGTATTCGTGACACTCGACAAGAGCCAGTGTCAGGTAGTGAACGCACGCAAGCAGATTGCGAACATCATCTATTCGCAGGGTGCAGGTCTTGGATTGGCAGGACAGGCTCTTGCCGTCAAGATGTGGAACGGAAGTGATGAAACCGACTACTCGCAGGAAGAGCTCGACATCATTAAGGGGCTGGTGGAGAAAACCACCGCTCCTTGTTTCATCGAAGCAGTCAGCAAGGCAATCAATGAATCTTTAAATCAATAATTTTATGGCAACAGAAACAAAAATAAATGACATAGCCAGTCAGTTGAGCACCGCTTCACGCCTAGTGGTGAGTACCGACTTCTTTTGGGTCTACACAGCTAGCGGCTTGCAGGTCAAAATTCCTGCTGAGTTCGTCAGGGCTTATCTCAGCGAAGGCTTGAAACCTACCATCAGCAGCGATGGTAATTGGGTGATTGGTGGAGAATCTACAGGTGTGAAAGCCGAGGGTGTAACACCTAAGCTCAGAGGTGGAAATGAGGGTATTGAAGTGAGCTATGATAACGGCTCTACATGGAGTATGCTTGCACTCTATACTTCGATGAGTCCTGTTATCACAGACCTCATAGAAGCGTATAAAAACATCGTCAATTCCGAGCAAGGTCGTGTTACTGCGGAGAACGGTCGTGTGACTGCGGAAAACAGTCGTGTTAAGGCTGAAACATCAAGGGTAGATGCGGAAAAGGCTCGTGTCGCAGCAGAGACTCAGCGTGAATCAGATTTTGCGGAATCAAAGGCGGCTGCCGACAAAGCAACAGCGGATGCTAACGGTGTAGCGCAGCACCCTCCTTATGTAGACGCGGACGGATACTTTTACAGATGGGATACAACCACCAAGGCTTATAGCAAGACGGACGTGAACCTTACTGGAAAGGCTTTTCAGATTAAGAAGGTATTCGCTTCCGTTTCAGCGATGAATGCTACGGACGTAAACACCTTTGCCGAGAATGATTTCATCCTCATCAATACCGCTAATGTGGAGGACGAGGATAACGCCAAACTTTATGTAGTCGCTCTGAACGAACGAGGGCAGAAGTTTTATTCCTATCTTGTAGATTTGAGCGGTTTCCGAGGATTTACGGGCAAGACCCCTCAGTTCCTTATCGGCAATGTGACTACCATAGCCGAGGATGCGAATGCCACCGCTTCCGTGTCTTCTTCGGGCACAGACACAGACGGAAACCCTGTCTACAAGCTTAATCTCGGTATTCCGAGAGGTATCCGTCTCCGCTTTGCCGACCTCACGGATAGTGACAAGGCAGAGCTGATGAAGCCTGCTACCGATGCTGCTGCGGAATCCAGAACGCAGACTGAAGCGTGCAAGACCGCAACCGATAACGCCAATGCCGCAACTGAGAATGCGAATACTGCAACTGAGAATGCTAACACCGCAACGACAAATGCCAACAATGCGGCTGATAAGGCTAATAAATCCGCAGCCAATGCCGATGCAAAGGCAAAGTCTGCTGAGGGCGCAGCGCAGAATGCCAACGAAGCTGCTGACAGAGTAGATGCTTCCGTCACGGATATTACCGAACAGAAGCAAGCAGCCATTGATGCCGCAAACAGAGCGAACGCAGCTGCCGATAACGCTAACAGTGAAGCAAGAAAAGCCAGCGAGACAAATACTTCAATCGCCAATGCCGAGGCATTAAGGGTTAAGGCAGAGGAAGGTCGTGTCGCTGCGGAATCAAAGCGAGAGACTGATTTTGCAACATCTAAGCAGGCAGCTCTTGATGCCGCAGATAATGCCAACGATACAGCCAATCATCCTACGTATGTCGGGGAGGATAACTATGTGTACGCATGGGATAAGGACTCGCAATCTTACGTAAAGAGCAATATCTACGTTAAGGGAGATAAAGGCGACAAAGGCGATAAGGGAGAGCAAGGTATCCAAGGCGAGCAAGGAATCCAAGGTGAGCAAGGAATCCAAGGTGAGCAGGGTATTCAGGGTCTACAAGGTGTAAAGGGTGATAAGGGAGAAAACGGAAAATCCCCTTACGTGCAGAACGGAAACTGGTGGATATATGATGACGCACGGGGCAAGTTTATTGACAGCGGTGTGTCCGTCTCTTCTTCCTATCAGCTTACAAAGGAGAAGGTAGAAAGTGTGCTTACTGGTGACATCACGTCACACACTCACAGCAAGTATGCGCTAGGAACATCGCTTACGGAAGAAATGCAGCGTGCGACCGCTAAGGAAGCATCTTTGCAAGCCATCATTGACATCATCAACGGTGCATCAACAGTTGAGGGTTCATTCCGCAAGGCTATAGCTGACCTTATCGGTGGAGCGCCTGAATCTCTTGATACATTAAAAGAGATTGCTGACAAGTTAGCAAAGGATGATGATCTTCACAAGGTAATCGAGAAAGCCATCGCTCAGAAAGCTGATAAGTCAACTACGCTCGAAGGATACGGAATAACCGATACCTATACCAAGGAGGAGGTTGCAACTATCCTCGCAGCGTATCTTACTAGTGAGGTTGCGAGAAAGACCTATCAACCTATAGGAAATTATCTGACCGAACATCAGTCGCTAGACGGATACGTGAATGCTATAAACGTAAACGGTTCGGGCAATGCGGTGACATCAATCACAAAGAGCGGAAAGACGTTAGCTATTGTAAAAGGTGCAACATTCCTCACCTCTCACCAAAGTTTGGTAGGATATGCTACTGAGTCATGGGTAAAGGGTTTGAAGTACATCACAGATGCTGACGCAGCAGCTAAGTATCAGCCTAAGGGTAACTATCTTACCTCACATCAGTCTCTTGATGGATATGTGAATGCAGTCACTACCACAGGAACAGGAAATGCTGTGACAGGTATTACCAAGTCTGGGAAGACAGTAATAGCAACTAAAGGTGCAACCTTCTTAACCTCACATCAAGATATTAGCGGAAAGAGTGATAAATCTCACACTCACAGTGTTAAGATTAATGGTGTGACTAAGACGATTGCTGCCACTGGTGGCACACCTGTGGATTTGGGTAACTATCTCACGACTCATCAGAGTCTCGAAGGTTACGCCAAGACTTCGCAAATACCAACTAAGGTATCACAGCTCACTAACGACATCGGATTCCTCACCTCTCACCAAAGTTTGGTAGGATATGCTACTGAGTCATGGGTAAAGGGTTTGAAGTACGTCACCGATGCAGATGTAGCAGCTAAGTATCAGCCTAAGGGTAACTATCTTACTTCGCATCAGAGTCTGGCAGCATATATTAAAACTGTCGATGCCGACAAAAAGTATCTTGGCAAGACGGAGAAGGCTGCGAGCGCATCGACTGCGGATAATGCTTCCAGAGTTAATGGTCATACCGTCAATGCAAATGTGCCATCGAATGCGAAATTCACTGATACGGAATATGTGATTCCTACGCTCTCATCTGCTCCTACATCAAGCACGCTCACATTTACAGACAATGGAGTGACACGCTCGTTCAAGGTAGGATACATGTGCCGAGTAGCAGACTCTTCTGCTGAACATGGATATAAGTTCTATCAGCTGTATAATATATCGAACGGCAAGGCTACGTGGGGAGAGATTAGTGGAGGCGATTACAATGAGACCGTGACGGTGACGCTCAAAAGCTACTTGTCTTCATCGGATAGCAAGCTGAACGGTGTTGTTGTGACCGTCAAGAATACGATGACTAACGAAACCCAGACACAGACTTGGAAGGGAACACCGCTTGTGTTCAAGATTCCTTCGGTCAATACGTATACTGTAAGTGCAAGTGGCGTAAGCGGATACGCTCCGCCATTGAAACAACATTATACTGCTGGCGTAGGTACAAGTAGGAACGTCATAATGACTTATAATAAGATTCCGCTTGGTATATATATATACGATACAGATGGACAGCTTACGCTCTCTGAAAACTGGAATGCTGCAAATAATAGCAAGGCAGTAGGTGTATATGTATGTACAGAGAATAGTAAGTTTATAATTGCACCTACATATGCAGAAAGTAGTGCAGAAGAATGGGGCGTGAACGGGATTGTATCTGGGATTATCACTACCGAAGATACTGCAATAGCAAAACATGACTATGCTGGCGAAGCGAATACTGATAAGATTATTGCACAACTCGGTAGTGGTAATGCTCCCGCAGCAGAGAGCTGTCGCAATTATACATTTAAGAACGGCAAAAAAGGCTATTTATGGTCGTTTGGTGAAGCATATGATGCTTATAAAAACAAGGATGCAATAGTTGAAGCAATGGAAAAAATCGGCGGAAGAATGATGAAACGAACCGACTCCCACTGGACTTCCACTCAGGCTTCTAGTGGAACTGCATGGGATTTTGATTGGACCTACAGCAATAACAGTACCCTAAGAAGTAAGGATTCTGTCCGTTATGTCCGTCCCGTGTGCTCTATTTAACACTTAGACTTTGTTATTTTACCACATTTCTTCAAGCAAGAAAAAGGTAGTAATGGAGAATATACTTTAAAACGAAATTATATTGTAATAATATGGTTAAAACATTTGGTGAAGCAGCCGATTTTGCGGCTTTCAAGGTCTTGGATGGAGACATCTACAGAGTAGCATGGGCTAAGACCATGCAGGTTGAGAAAACAGAGGATGGGCAGGAAAAGGAGTCCTCTCTGTGCGATTACATGCTTGAGCGGTATGACTACAATCCTAGCATGGATTTGGTGTTGAACGACATCTTGGCGAGTGGCGAACAGGCAAGCATGGAGGAGATTAGAGAGATTAGTGAAGGTCTTGGCGCAGAACCTTTGGGGTATATGAAGAAGGCGATGCTTGCCTACATTGAAAAGTACGATGCTTCTTCGTCCGTCAATTCCTTCCTGTTGAACGGCATGGAGGTATGGCTCGACAAGGCTACAAGAGTAGGACTGATGAACTCTACCACCATCGCTAAGAGCATGGGGCAGGAGAAAACGACATTGTGGCTGGGAAGCTATCAGCTCGAAGTAGACTGCGACAAGGCTATACAGTTGCTCTCAGCATTGGAAATGTACGCCCTGGAGTGCTTCAACGTGACGGCAGCGCATAAGAAGGCAGTGAGCGAGTTGGATAACATTGAGGGTGTACTGACCTATGATTATAAGTCAGGTTATCCCGACAAGTTAAAGATGGAGGTGTAGGCTTATGTGGTATCTTGCATTTATCTCGTTTCTCTTGCTTGGAGGGTATCTGCTGTTGATGGCTTTGCGCTTCGGTATCCCTAATATGGTGAGCGATACCTATTATCAGTTGCAGCCTACTACGGGCAGCGAAATCGCTCCCTTCAAGAAACCCCGCAATATGGGTTGGATATTCTCGCTGATTATGGTTGCGGTGGCGTTCCTCATGCTTATCTCTCTGCTCGATACAGGCAGGGGCATTCAGTTCCTTGCCTTCCTTGGCTGTGCAGGATTGTGCTTCGTGGGCTGTGCCCCGAACTATTGCGACCGTGATGCCTATTCTGTGCATAAGACAGCAGCTATCGTGGCAGCGGCAGGTTGTGTAGGCTGGTGCTTGTCGGTATGCTGGTGGATAACGTTCGTGATAGCCCTGATATATACAATCTATCTAGTTGCTATTGATTTCTTCAAGGTGGCAAACAGCTTCTGGTATATCGGCAGTATCAAGTTCCACCCTTGGTATTGGCTAGAGATAGCAGGGTTCGCAGATGTGTACCTCACGTATTTATTAATATCAATTATTTAAAAGATGAAGATATGAAGATAGTAAAGAACAGATTTATTCCCCCTAGAGGTTTCTCTTACGTGAACCTCTTCGGGGTTCTCTTCACACGAAGAGACAGACCGATTAGTGATGTATCGCTCAATCATGAGCAGATACACACCGAGCAAATGAAGGAAATGCTTTACGTTTTCTTCTACCTATGGTATATTGTTGAATGGCTTGTCAGACTTATCATCCTCAGAGACAGCCATAAGGCTTACCGTGCAATATCGTATGAGAGGGAGGCTTATGCCAATCAGGAAAACCTCACGTACCTTGAAGGCAGGAAGCGTTACCATTGGCTTTCGTATGTATTTTAAAAGATAAGGCGGTTTACAACATGTAGCCGCCTTTCTTTTTGCTAGCAAAAATTTTCAAATTGTTACTTTTTGTAAAGTTTAACACAAAAATATTCTCATTTTCATTATTTTTGTACAGAAAAGGGTATCTTTGCACCATCATTTATTTTAAATCAACGAATTATGAACAATTAACTATAGACAAAAGGAGGTATTTCAATGACAGAAGAACAAAAAGACGAAGTCCATCGGTTAGTTCAATCAGTCGGTGTTGTACAGTTGTCAAGAGTAATGT
>ERZ1034807.98-NODE-98-length-14334-cov-15.799216_pt1 | contig 14334 bp, 17 predicted proteins | sample MGYA00520648_ERZ1034807 | MGnify/ENA primary metagenome ERZ1034807 (study PRJEB33766, sample SAMN09781684) | gut metagenome | biome: gut microbiome | host: Homo sapiens | place: Madagascar | study: EMG produced TPA metagenomics assembly of the PRJNA485056 data set...
AATTTTTTCCCCCAAACGCATATATTTTTGTGCAATATGCTAGTGCCCACAAATAACAGTACCCACACCCCTGCAGGGTAGGGGAGTGGGTAAGAAATAGGAATGATTATGAGATGCTGGGCCTTAAAACCTTGATAGCAGTCATGCCGTCATGATTGCTCCATCTGGGGAAGTCCATGGGTGTACCGTCCATGTTGCGGATACGGTCGAGGATGACCGGGGAGTTACCAGGCAAGAAACCAGTTACCTGCACAGTAACGTCATAAGATGCCGGGCGCTTAAAATACAGGATGATGGCAGAGCCGTCATTGACATAATACAACTTGTCGAGGTCTGTGACCACATCCCAAGTAACTGTTTTGCCTGCACCGGGCGTTGCGCCATAAATCGCTTGATTGAGTTTGCGGTTGTCAACTGCACTGAGTGCGAACAAACTGCCAGATTCCGGGTTGTTGGAAATATAGACAGTATAATCAATGTTGTTGCGGTCCATAACGCGGATGGAGCCCTGCGACGTATTGTTACCGGAAGGAATCGGGATATACGCAAATGCCTTGTACTGTTCGGGATCTCCTGTTTCCGACTGCCCCGCAACAGTGTACTGTGTCTGATCTGTGATTGCAAGGTCAATGCACCGATGCTCTCCGGCCTTGCAAATATACTGGCTGTTGCCGCTAAAAATATACTCGCGCTTGGTGTAAATATACGCATTATTGATCTTGCACATCATGGCCGTCACGGGATACTGCCCGATTGTCTGCACCGTGGTGGATACTTTGGCGCTCCGGTTGATGATACCACCGTCAACCGTCAGTTGCGGGCTGGGGCTTGTGCCAATCAGTGCGATTGCTGCGTTGCCCTCTCCGGTGGTTGCCGTGTCGTCATTGATCGTGTAAATCAGGTTACTGATATATGCGGCAGCCTTGCCGGGTCCATCAAATACAATGCCCCTGCGGCAAGTATCAAGATACAGGTTGGTAATATGCACATCGTTGTTTGTAACTTTGAGGCCGTTTGTGTTGTCCCACCAGGTATTCGCATCCACTCCACCGGTACCACCGGAGGGAATGCCGTTGTAAGTAATCCAGTTGCAACCGAACACATTAGTCCGGCAGTCAAAACCGGTCTGACATACCATTGCCAGTAGGTTATTGCAGCAGCAGTCCGGTGCGCGGTCGCCCCAGTAGAATGCCACATTGCCGGTCACACGCTCGGAGGGGTGGACATCACTGAACCCCCATACCGACACATTATCCATATAGCAGTACCGGCTTAACGTGCTGTTAAACGGCTGCAAGTACACGCCATAGGATTTGACATTGCCGATGCTTACATTATAAATGGAGTTATCGGTGTACTTGTCGGTCGTAAACACAATACCGCCGATCATGCCGTTACAAATAATATCCAAATTTGCAATGACGATGTTACCGGTCACGGTGTTGGCTGTCACAGTGATAACGCCCTGCGTACCAAATGCGGTAGGATTTGCGGTATACTGCAAAATTGTGTCACTGGTACCGCGTGCCGGGTCCCGGGACGACCCTGCACCGTACAAGCTATGTTTAAGCCGTAACGGTGCGCTGATCTTGTACGTGCCGGCAGGGATAAACAACGGCACATCTGGGGAATGGTCATTGATGGTGTCGGTGATGTCGTCCGTACCGTCCATTTTGAGGTCCTGGAAAGTACGAATGTCAACAGGGCTCTGCGGGATGGGCGCATATTTCGCGCCATTTTTAAGGACTGCAACGTTGAACTCTCTTCCGGCCCCGTCGTGAATAACCCATTTATTAAACAGGTCATCAAATTTTTGAATTAACGCGCTCGTGTACAGTTGACCTTTGAGCTTTACACCTCCGTTAATGTTGCCAATAGTGACGGGCCGGTTTACCGCGGGGGCATCAATAATGGTGGGGTCAGAAACGGTTGAGCCAAATTTTAGGCTATATGCTCCGCTGACCGTCTGCGCCAGGTCCCCGGTGGTGTCCTTGTCGATCTTGTTGGGCAGTGCCGTGTTAATGTCCCCGACGCTGTTTTGCAACTGCGTGTCTGCGTTCTCGCGGGCCTGCTGCTCTGCCCCCAGGGCCGTCTGCAGCTGCGTGATTGCTTCGGCGCGGGTCTGCTCCTCTGCGCTCAATTTGTCCAGCAGGTAGCGCAGAATCTCGTTGGTGGAGCTAGTCACGCAATTAGAGCCCTGCACATATGCGTCACCGGCGCTCATGGCCCTCGTGATACGCACAAGTGCACCATTGATCCATACCAGGTCATCAACGGCCCTTGCTGCCGTTGCCGTGGTGCTGTGGCCCTCATCATTGGGGGTGATTGCTTTTTTGATGTTGGCAAAAAGCTCATCAAAGTTGCCGATCTTGGTCCAGTACTCGGTGCGGTCCAGGGATACGCCAGAGGGCACCGGCTGTACAGACAAGTATGCGTTGCCCTGGCTGTCAACCACTACGGTGTTGGCCTCGTACTGGCTCGTGATGTCCCACAGGATAGGATCTGCGTACTTGATGGTTGCCAGGCTGACAAAATTGGTCAGCCTTACATTAAAATCATTGAGCGTGTCAATAATCCAGTCAAGGTTTAGGTCGTGGAAATTGGTGTAAGGGGCCTTGTGAATCGGATAAATGATATTCATGCTGCCATCTCCTTAATATACCAGTAGGCAAAAGTTTGCCCGAATATCTGTGACGATCTTGTGCACCGCGTTTTCGGCTGCAAGGGCCAGTTCCTTGGCAATCAGGTCCTGCGGGTCTTTGCCTGCCCGGCCCTTTTCGGTCACCGTGTCTTTGTACTCGTCCTGTGCCTCGGTGGTCCCGTCATTGGTGGTTGTTTGGTCGTCGGTGGTGGTGTCGGTGCCGGTGCTGGTGATCTTGTTACCGGTGCCCAGGGTGGTGGTACTCTTTTCGGCGGGCACCAGGGTCCCGCTATCAAATCCCGTGACATCCCTGGTTGTGTTGTCGCTGCCATTATTCTGGCCGATGGTGGTAAGGTCAGGGGTGCGGGTGGTTTTGCCTGCCACTACATTTTTGTTGCTGTTGGTGCCGGTATTGGTCCCTCTGTGCTCCGTGGTGCGGGTGCGATCATCGGAGGCCAGTACATCATAATCAAGGCCCAGGGCGGTCGCGTACCGGGACCAGCTGGGCAGCATGGTTTCCGAAAACACACCCAGGGCCCTTTTCATCGTGGGCCCGTCGGCATAAAGCACCTCAAGTTCCAGCGTGTCGAAAAGCAGCTGCTTGCATACCGCCTCTTTCGATACGCCGGCAGGCACTTGCAGGTCGTCGAATAGTGTGGGGTATCCTGCCAGCAGCCCGTTAAAGCTTAGTGTCGCGTGCATTGTTGCTCACCTCCTGCGTGCCGGTGTCGGGTGGGAATCTCCAATCAACCCACAACTGTGATCTGTCAATCCCAAAAAGTTTATGCACCCGCTCACAGCTGCGCTGCAGGCTATCCACCCACAGCGACGCTTTAGCGGCTGTTTCGACGTTATTGGAATTAACCTCATCCGTCAACATGCGCTCTTTTTTGCTCGTGTTGGTGTTGGGGATACCCACCTCGGTGTCGTAAAGCGCCTTGATGGTTTTGAGGGCCGTCAGCAGCTCGTTTGTAATAAAATTACCTTTGAGGTCAGACGAAAAGTACATCCAGGGGCTTTGCCCGGTGGCCCCGGTCTTTGACGCTTTGAGCAAAGAGGAATCGACAAAAACAGCGGGGTCCCCCTGCATGATAGCGTCGAACATCTTTTTGAAAGATTCCGCACCGGCCTTGTTGCCTGCAGCGAACACATACGCCAACCGGCTGTTGATTAGATTGCTTTGGATGGTCTGGGCGGCAAGGGCCATCATGTCCCCATAATATGCCACAATGTCAACCATGCCCCTGTAGTCAGGCTGCAAGTTGATGATCTCGCACTGCCTGCCGATCTGCAGATACGGGGAGCCCTTGATAAAAGGGTTGGCAATGATGGAGTGCGTGGGATTATAAAAGATATTGATACCGGTAAGCCCCATGCGATCATATACCAGGCCGTACCGGTCGGTATCAAATACCGTCACACCGCCGGAGCCGAACACCAGGTATTGCAAGCGGTTGCTGGGCCAGGTTTCGGGGAGCGTCCACCGGACCATAGCCACGGCCTCCAAAAACAGGTATTTGCGAAAATAATAGGACAGATTGTTGCCCTTGGTGTGCATGACAGAGGGTGTTACCGGTGATACATGGGCATTGATCTGCTCGTAACTGTAGGGTGCCGTCATCACAGTTTACCCCCTTCGGCCATTTTGAACAGCAGCCACACCGGTAATTTGCCGGTAGGCCACGGGCCAGGCCCAGGACCCGGCCCAGGCTCTCCGCCTGCATCCCATTCGACTTCCCAAGTTCCCACCTGGTTCGGTATGCCCAGAATGGCGGACGGGTCCGTTCTGTTGGCGGTACCGTAACCGCCTACCCAGTATTCCCAATGTGTGTGGATTCCGCTTGCGTTGCCGGTCTGACCTTGCTGCCCAATAAATTGGCCGCGTGTGATGGTTTCGCCCACACTGTGAATCTGCTTGGCAAAATGAGCTGCTAACCAGTAGCTGTTATCGCTCATCTTAATTACGATGTAGTTACCCCAGGAATCGTTGCCAGTTGTGCCGCCTTGCCAAGTATGGGCCGTGACGATGGTACCGGCCATGGGTGCATATGCCTTGTGATCTTTGTGTACCGTATCAATGCCTCCATGGGGGCTGCCGTCAGAGTATGCGGGATATGCTGCCGATACCCTAATCGGTGATACTCCTGTAATACATTGTTTATATACTGCCATTGTAGCGCCTCCTATTCTAAAAAGAATCCGTTACGCATAAAACTTTTGACGCTGTCGATCTCTGCAGCCGTCGCCGGTAAAGCTATGCTGGGGTCATCCACCATGATAAAGCCCGGAATCGTGGACAGCTGCACACGCTGGCACAGGGGCCTGCCGTGATCTGCGTTGTTATCCTCCACGATCTCGTAAAAAGCGCCGGTCAAATACGGGGTGATACCGTATTTTGCGACGCTGGCCCCTCCGCCTTTTGACTGGCTGGTGACGGTGGTTTGCTGGGCACCGGAGGATATGCCGTTGATAATATCCCCGTTGCCGAAAAAGGACGCCAGCCCACCGGCCACAGCGCCGATTGCGGTCTGGATTAAGCCGCTGACGCTGGCAAGCTCGTTGACATTGGTTGCGATCTGCGCCAGCTGCACCGGTACTGCCACGCTGCCGGAGGTGGAAAAGATAACGCTGCTAAAATCTTGCGTAAATGCCAAATCAAGGACAGCATCCCCGGTGCGGTAGTCAACCGTTAAGCGGCAGTACAACGTGCTTTGCCGTACAAATAAGTTAGCATTTAATTTGATCTCCCCGAATGGGGGGCAATATAGCGTGTACTCGGAATATGGGGCCCCGTCTGTATAAGCGCCTCTCGTGTTGTGCTGCGGGTGGTGCGGGGTGATAATGCTAAATGTAAATACCTGCTTGTCGTTATTGTTAGCTATAACGTAAGCGTTACCTACGTTTTGCATTTTCCACCAACCCACGGGAATCTCGGTGATTGGGGTACCGATACCAGCGTTACCACACGGAATCCAAAACGCTTTGGAAATATACTGGATAGGGTTAAACAGCGCTTTGGTCAGATTGCTGCTGATCTCGTCCGCGCTAATATTAAGGTAGTCGGTATTTTGCAAAAGGGCAGCCATGAGCTTTTGAAATGTCGTGCCGCTCATGGCAAGATATATGGCACCGCCAAAAGACACATACCCCGGTGCGTTGACAGCAACGACAAAAAAGCCCACATTGCCCTCCGGGTCATCGGAAAACGGGGTGGTGCTTGCCTTGACGGTCTTTGTGGTCAGGGGTGCTTTGGTGGGGTACAAACTATCTGTAATATTGCCATCATACTTGGCGGACGATCTCACAACGTACTCTGTAGCGTTGCTGATCTGGTCCCGGTAACTAGCCAGGGTATCGACGGTTAAGGATGCAATCCATCGTGCGTCCGAATATGTCCAGTTTTTAATCCAGTAGTACCGGCCAAAAATTGGTATATTGCAATAATTGTACCCGGTGGGGTTGCTTTCTGTGGCAATCTTAATTTCGGGGTCGATGATGGTGCACGGGGATTTTAAGTTGATCTCAAACGTTCGGCCACCGCTGGGCAGCTTGGTACTGTTTGAGCGCTTAGTGATCTGGTAAAATACTGCCTGCATGTTGTGCATACACCTCCTTATAAAATAACCGGCGGGGCATTTGCCCCGCCGGTGCCGGTCAGGACTTCGAGGGGTCTGCGTCCTTGTGCATGGTGGTTTTCAGGGTGCTGGCCTTGGCCGCGTGGGCCGAACTGGGGGCGGTGACATCGCCAGCCGTCATCAAAAACAGGACGGCATTTTCGGTAAAGTCGTCGTACCAACTCCACCCATAGTGATACCAGAAATTGGTGTACAGGCCGCGTGCGTTCATCGGCGTGGGGACCACACGGGCCAGGCGCGGGGTGTAACCGATTGCATCCCAATCAAGCAAGCACCCGAATACGTTGGTCAGCTGCACGGCGGCATTTTTGGTTGCCACGCCGGCGGTGCTGGTGACGACCGGAGTTGCCGAAATGGTTTCGCGCTCGTCGATGTCCTGCCAGAACGTGACCTGCTCCGCGTCGCGGTACCGGAGCATGTCGTCATGGAACACTTCAGGAATCACGCGGGCGTCAATCTGGCTCTGGGTGCCGCTGTACAGGTACAGGTGCTGGCGATCATACGGGGTATGGCGCATAATGCTGTAAGTTTTGCTGCCGATCTCCCAGTTCTGGTGCCAGTTGATCGTGCGCTCTTTCATGAGGCGCGAAATGTCGTTGATACGACCATACGCATATTTGGCAAAACCGGGGAAATTGGCCTCCTTGTACACGTCGGCCACTTTGAGGGTTGTGCCCTGCTGGGCGTTGTACTCATCCAGCAGGTAAATCACGCTTTTGGGGCTGGTGACCGTCATGCCGGTGAGGTGGTTTGCCATCAGGTTGTTGGCCAGGTTGCGCCGGTCGGCCTCAATCTGGTTCGACAAATGGAGCACAAACGAGGACCAAAACTGCGCCAGTTCTTCGGGGCCCTTAAATGCTGCCTGCATCTGGGTATCGGCCTGGGTGTACACGCGGCTGTAGTTGGTCTGGCCGTAATAGTTGGTCTGCAGGACTTTGGGCTTGTGGACTTCGTACATGTCCACGCTCTGGCCCTCTTCCAGGGACCACGCCTTGTCCGTCACGGGGTCGGAATCGCAGAAATTGATCTTGCGAACATGGTTGGTCCAGTCGTCGCCAGTAACCTGTAGGCGCTTCATCGGCGCGTCATAGGGCCGGACCGCAAAAATAGTGCGGCCCAGCACCTGGCTGATTGCCTTGGTGTAGTTGTCGGTGCCGGTCAGCAGCGTGGCCTGCGCGACAGACACAAAACTGGAGGTGTCCACGATGGGTGACGTGGGTTCCTGGCCGGTTGCCATTTTGTTGATCTCGGTCAGGATCGCGGCAATATCCGCAAAATTCATACCAAGGGGCATATTATTTCACTTCCTTCCCATAAGTGGGGTCAATGATACGGGCCGTTACCGTGCTGGCATCGGCTGCAGGCTGCTGCTGGATACCAAGGCCCAGTGCATTGGCCTGCATGGTCTGGGTCATGGTCTGCATTGCCTGGGTGGTGGACTGCTGGCCCTGCAAAATCTGCTGCAGCAAAGTTTCAAGGCCGTCATACTGGCCGCTCGGCTGCGCGGGCTGCGGGGCAGGCTGTGCGATCTGCATGGCGGGCTGGGCCGCCAAGGGCGGGACCTGCTGCGGAATAGCAGGATTCTGCACAGCTGCGGGGGTCGTCTGCGTGGGCTTGTCCATGGCCTCAATCTCGGCCTTGGTGTACCCGGCCATGGCAAGGGCCGCTTTCTCACTGATTTTCAACTTTTTTCGCCTCCATAATTACATAGGTTTCATGTGCCAGGCATTTGACTACCTGGTCTTTGTCGCCCTTGGTGACGGGGCCCACGGCGCAACACTGCCGCGTGTGGGCATCGTTGGCCCAGTCACTGTAGTAGCCCAGGCCCAGACGGGTGCACAGTTCAGCCAGCAAATATGCACGTTCGTTGGTAATCGACTGGGCAAAAATGATATAACAGTTCATGCCGGTCACCCTTTTTTGATGTCATCCAAGGCCAAACGCATCTCGGTAATTGCTGCCGTGTTTTCTTTGACCACGGTGTTACACTGGTACCACATCAGCAAAAAAGCCGCGATCGGGAACCCCACGTTAGAAATAGCCTGAATCACAGTGTTAGCATCCATTTTTGTGCACCTCCAAAAATAAATATGAATAGAATAAAATCCCCGGTTCTTGCGCTGGCTGACGCTTGCCCACCCCTTCTGGGGGCTGCCTTTGGGCACCGGGGATTATCTTTATTATATTTGATTGTGCAAAAAAATCAAGTGGCGCTGCAGTATTCCCGGAAAAATATTTCGTCCGAATACCGCTCGAATTCGATCTGCCGCTGCAGATAAGCGGGCCAGATATACCCATAAGCGGCCCTGAACCGTTTGCGCTCATAGTCGCCGGTACCGTATATTGGCATCTCGCCGGAGCGGTGCCTGCACACATAATATACGGGTTTGCTTTTGTGCTCGTAGATACAACACCGACCGATCTGCACAAGTGGGTAATATTCGCGCAAGGGCCGGGACGCCACAAGGCTTTTTTCCTCGGCGCTGTACTGGTTTTCAATCGCTGACCGGTAAAAGTCGGTGCCACTCATGGACCGGTACAGGGCCGTATTTGCTTTTTCCTTTGCAATCGGGCTGTCCACCAAGTCAATCAGCAAAATGCCCTTGTCTTTTAACAGCTTGATGCGCTCTTTCTTCCCGATCATCTTTTCCACCGTGTCGGTAATATCCCATTGCATATAGTAAGGGTTTGCCATGCCCACGGCATTTGACATGCACAGCAGCGTGATGGGTTTTTGCCCTTGCAATTCGCGGTTGCGGTTGACCGTTTCGTATATGTTGGCAAGGCCCACGCCCTCACCGCGCCGGTAATAGTCGGATTCTTCTTTCTGATACTCATCCAGGATTATAATATCAGTGTTGGGGCTCGAAAAGCCACGAGTGCGGGCCATTGTGACAACATTGCCCAGCACCCCCGACATCTGCGCCGGTCGAATAGGTACACCGGTGTCAGTATAGGCCCCGGCATTGCCCACCTCATACATGCCCGCAATTTTCGACATCTTAAAAGGGGCATAGTGTGTCTGCAAGTCGTTGTTCAGCGGGGACCAGGGCCACATTAACGGGGAAGAACAAATCAACTCCGCCTGCTGCGGAGTACGGCGCAAATATAAAAACTCTTCCTCTTTTTCGTGTACATGCTTTAGTGCTCCATACGTTTTGCCGGTGCCGCGTCCGCCCCAAATAAAAATAATGGGGGCCCCTGTGGATAGAATGCCGTCATCCTCCGAAAAGTTGGGCCAGCCGTCGTCCGTGTATAGCTTAATCATGTAAGCACCCCCATCGATCTGCCATCGCCTCGGCGATGCCGGGAAATGTTTTGCTTCTTATTTTGGGGTCGCGTTCTTTTCGGCCTTGGAATTTGCGGTAGTTTCCGTGGGCATCTTTGCAACCGCCGTTTACGTATGGCTCATGTGAGGCAAGGATCTTGGTCGGCCGCAAAGGTGGAAGATTTCGCAGCCATAGGCAGGTGCGTTTGCTGTATGGGTGCCCGAACTGGTAGGGCTGTATTGCCTGCGTGTATTCAGGCAGATTGATAATTTTCATGGGGGTGGGGTTTTCAATAGCGACCCTGGGGCACTGGGCATTATAAAACTCCATAAAAAACGCTTTGGCCTCCATGGCTTTATTGTACCTTTCCTGCACGATCTGACCTTTCACTCTCATCCGCACAGCCCCGGCATTGGTCATATATGTGCAAGGGGGGAACGCGATAATCATGTCCCACTCACCGGCTATGTCGTGCGCCCGGCCGTCCATTGTGTAAAATGTACAATGTCCGTTAATCAGCGGCAAAACGTCGCCTAATATATGCCACTCCGGGTGCCCGCCGGAGGGCTCCTGAATATCTGCACTGTATGCTTCATGGCCGAGGGCCCTGAACGCTTTGCAGACTGTCTGCAATTCTTCACATGCGACTAAAATTTTCATATTACACAACCTCCATGATCTTGTACCCCAGTATCTTGGCGTATTCATCCGTAATTCCCAGGGTGTAGGTATTGTCACAAATACATAGGTTACGGGTTATGTGCACCGTGTGACCGTCAACCACAAAATCTGGCACCTGTGGGCGATCATTATATATGACCATGTTGCCCGCTGCCAGGCAAAATGTAAAACCTGGCTTAAAGGCATCAAAACCACCCCAGAGGGCCAGCTCTAGCCCGCCTTTACGCTTGCTCACTCCGGCTATTGTGGTAGTAATCCTGCCGCCCTTGGTGTATGTGGTTGCGTACTTTTTGGCACCCCAGGTCATAAACTCTGCGTAACTGTGCTCTTGCTCGTACACGCCCATATAATGTATGTGCCCCTTGGGGTCTGTAGCACAGGCACCATTATCTTTTGCAAGCTGTTTCACGGCCTTATTAAATTCCGTCAAGTCAATGTCGCCCATGTACTTGACGCTGTCAGTATCACAATACACGCCATTTTTGCCTGCTGCCCATTGCGCGATCTTGAGGCGCTTGCGCGTGTGGGCTGTGGTCCACACACCCCACTGGTACGGCAAAAACAAATGAGGGCAATGATCGTTATAGCTGCCCTCGGGGTCGTCGGTGCACTCGCTCCATAGGTTGTCAGGGTCATCCTCATCAAAAAGCGTGTCCAGCTGCAGGGGATCTTGTGCTGTCATGCCGTAATAACTGTTTAGGTCGCCTTTGGCTTTGACATAATACAGGTCTTGACCCGCTACACCTTTAAGGGACGTTTTGCCGGTGTAGCTCTCTTTGACACAATCTGTCAAGGGCTTTGGCAGCTTACCATAATCGGACGTGTACAGGTCCAGCACATTGAGGGCATCCCAGTCGTATTCTTTTATAATAATTCGGAAATCAATATCAGTTATGGTGATCTCAAAATGATCTGCAGACAGCAGGCGGCCATTGTCGTTTATGTACCCTTCACAGTGCCGGACCTTGGCAAGCGGGATATATGGGAAACCCCACCACTTAAACCGTTGACGTAATCCTTTGATCTGCAGGCGCATCAGGCAGGCTTTGCCGTGCCGCATACATTGCATAAGTCGCTGCACGGTGGCTGGCTCCTGCCGAAATGGGGTCATCGGAAAATAGCATTCGCACTGCACGGCAGGATAAGCGCTTGACATATCGACGGACCCGGCGTTTTCCAGATGGAGGCCGACATAATACCGGTTAGCATGGGTATCACCGCCCCGAAATGCTTCGCGCAACATCTGGTACAGTTCCCAGGACGGCAGCAGGCGTTTGACCCTGTTAATGCCCCACTTGTACATTGCCTGCCGCGCCATGCGTCGGACATAGCCGGTGCGCGTCAATGGCAGAGTGTACAGGTCGTCGCCGTCGCGCTCCATCTCGATCAGCAGGCACTCCACAATGCACCGCACATCATTGATACAGTATGCTAATTCGGTGGATGTCAACGGGGTCCAGGGATACCGGACTTTGGAGTAGTCAAGGGTGCCTGTTAATTTTGCGTGAGGCGCACCCAGCTGCTTGCCCCAAGCATCCAGTGACAAGTTGCTATGCCGCATACTGCAGCGGTATTCTATCGCACGGTTGTCGCATTTCAAAACTCGCCGGGGCTTGCTGGCAAACACTTCACCGGGGCCAAAAGTCATGACCCCGGAAAGGTACTGAAACTCATGGGCCAGGTTATGCACATACATGCACAAATACCAGTTGCCTTGTGGCCCACTATTGGCCCTCAAGTAGTCGCTGATCGTGTCGGTAAAATGTAACCATTCATCCCAGGTACGGCCTATGATAGTAACATCCAAACCAAGCTGACATTGCCAGATATACATAATGGTATGGGGGTTGCCGTCAATGTCGGTACAAACTCGGCTGGTTTCAATATCAAACGCACACGGCATATTGACGTACAAGCGCTTTTTGTTGGTTTTGCGCTTTTTGCCCTTGGTATGCTTGCAGTCCAGGTGCTCCATGAGCCATGGCACAGGGTTGTAATTACAAGCCTCCACCAAAACCTCCGCGCAAGTCGGCAGAGCTGCCGTCGCTATAGTCCCAGTCTGCGCCATAACTAACTTCTCCTTGCTGCCATTTGACAAAATCATCAATGCTGACATTATAGCCGCCTTTTTCCCGCCAATACATGACGGGCTGATCGGACGGATAGTAGTACACACCGGAGGCTTTGACGATCTCCCACCATTCGGACAGGGCCGTGTACTGATCTTCCGGGACTTCGGAAACGTCAATGCCTCCGACTTTCATTTTTGCCTCGAATTCCTCACGGGCACCGCCCACGGTGGACCCTTTGGAGCGGACAAACCGCGCGACATCGGCAAGGGCTTGTTCCAGCGCTTTTCGATCTCCGCGCATGGCTTTGATGGTCGGAAAACCTCCGGCAAATTCTTTGTAAATATCGCTCGTGCTGCTGATGGGGTCTTTTGACAAGCGCTTAAGGCGTTTTTGTGCAATGTCACGTAATCGCGTGTATTCTTTGCGCATTTCGCTGTCCGGCCATGATTCCAGGGCATACGGGGTATATAATTCGGGGTCATATTTAAGGGTGGCTCTTGCTTTAGCTGCACCTGCGGCCATGCTTCTCACGTTCCTTTCTTGCCAGAATCATCAAATACCAGTCTAAAGGGTCTGTTTCAATGCCCAAGTAGCGGAAAAGGACTTTGGCCCAGTCGGAGCAGAAAAACTTCGCGTCCTTTTCAGTCACTCCGCTGTATACAATGGCTAGTACAAGGCCCTCAATGGGGTCATCACTATCTAGCAGTATAGCTTTGTTGTCGCGTTTCATGGTGATCTCCTAACAAATAAGGCCACGGCACAAGTGCCGTGGCCACCGGTCAAAATTAAACCAGGTTCAGGGACAGGACCTGACCCCTCTTGGTGCTAATCAGCACAGGCTTGATCTTCACGGGCTCGGCCCAGGTATCGGGGGTGCCCAGCAGCGTAAACATGCGTTTGAGCGACTGGTAAACACCGACGGATACGCACGCATACGACCGGCCGTCCTCCGTGATAAGGACGATACGCGGGGCGATCACCTTGCCCTCCGGTGCATCCTCCTTGCTGACCTCCACACACTCCACGGACACATGCACTAATGACAACACTTCGTTGACGTGCTCCTTCAGCTTGTTGGCGGGGTTGCTGGTCGCGTTGTAAAACGTGACTGCCGCATTGCGGTCGGTCAGATTCATGTCGGTGTAACCAACACCGGTATTCATCACATCAGATACCATCATGGCACCCTTGTTTTCGGACTTGGTCATTGCTTCAGACATAATACATAACTCCTTTCAATAGGGCCCTGTCATCATCAGTGCCGGGCGGGCGGTCCCTGGCAGACGGCCCGAAGGCCGTTTCGACTTAATCAGTCGCTGTAGTATTCTCGGTAGCAGGATGCAACCACATCGCGGACCTTGGCAGCACCCTGGTACATCAACTTGGAGGATAGGCAAGTATCCTTGAATCCCTCAAAAATATCAACCTGCTCTTCGCAATGGACGAGGGCCTGCCGGAATCCGGCCAACCAGGCACTTTTGCGGGCATCGCGGGAATCCTCATATTCACAGCACGTCACCCGGCCGTCCGGGTGAATTTCAACGATGAACTTGCGCATTTCCATGTTGTCACATCTCCTTAAAGTTCCATTCGGCATTCAATGCCTCTTCAAAATCGGGGTTACTTCCGTTGCATGCCTCCTTGGCATAGTCGTCAATGTAGTGGACATCCTCCACCAAGTATGCACCATCAGCATCACGGTCAAGGGACCCTGCGTTCAGGTACTCTTCGACGAAATCCATGCCGGTGTTATTGTCATACATATGGACCTCTGCAGTGATGCCCAGTTTGTCTTTAATAATCATGATTAAGAACTCCTCTCATTTAATGGGTAATCCGGTGTGGCCTCTTTCTTGGTACAATTATAGTATACTACATTCTATAGTACATATGTTGCTATATAACATTGTAACCGTGCAAATATTGCTACATTGACCCACTCCCCTCCCCCTTCCGGTGCTATAGATGTGGGCACTAGCATATTGCACAAAAATATATGCGTTTGGGGGAAAAAATTTGTGCAAAATGCTATTACG
>ERZ1034807.99-NODE-99-length-14286-cov-5.453868_pt1 | contig 14286 bp, 18 predicted proteins | sample MGYA00520648_ERZ1034807 | MGnify/ENA primary metagenome ERZ1034807 (study PRJEB33766, sample SAMN09781684) | gut metagenome | biome: gut microbiome | host: Homo sapiens | place: Madagascar | study: EMG produced TPA metagenomics assembly of the PRJNA485056 data set...
ACGCTCTTGCTCAGCACGTCCAGCACCTCATCCGGCACAGCGCCGGTGTCCTTGCCAAACTTGGCCGCCGTGGCGTCCTTAAGCAGCGTGGCCTTGTTCAGCGGCGTCCCCTCCTGCGTGGGCTGGTCCGCCCGGGCCATATCAAAGGTGTTTTCCTGTCCGGCCACTGGGGTCAGCGTCACCCGCCCCGGGTAAAGTGGTACTCTGTCTTGCATATTGTCTCCTTTCAGGTCTCTCCGGCGTACAGATCGCCGGAGAAAAACCACGCCTGCTCCATGTTGGTAATAAGGGTGTCGAGGTCCTGCAAAATGCGCTCAATGTCGTTGGCCTTGAGGTAGTCTAAAAACCGCATGGTTTCCGGCGTCTTCGGCGTGGACGCCATTATGGCGATGACTGCCCGCAGATGGGCGATATTGAGCCGGTATGTCTCCATCTGGCTTGCAGTCGGCGTGTCCGATTCGGACCAGTCCGCCTTTGGGCTGACCGCCACGGCGTAGCCATAGCCGATGAACCGTTCCGCCAGATACCGCACCGCCTCGCCAACCCGGTTGAGGTCAGAAACGTTGTAAAACGTCCCCGGCCCCCGATTGGTAATAAGTGTGGAAAAATCAAACGCCATACGCCCTCCCGTGTCCGAATCGGACCGCTCACTTGTCATAGTAGACCACCACGCACCCGTGGACGCCCATGCTGGGCGGCTCCGGGTCTCCGGGATAGTTGTCAACAACGTCTACTTCGACCTCCTCCCAGTAATAGCCGCCCTTATCGTCCCGGCGCTTCTTCCACTTTTTCTCCTTGTGCGTGTTGCCCTTCACGCCGCCGATGCCTCGGATGCCACCGTTTCCGCTGCCGGGGATTGGATTTTTTACCCCGCTCCGCCCGTAGCTCTCCCCGCTCCGCACGTCCGTGTAGCCGTTGGTATACCGTTTGCCGTTGGCGCTGGAATACACCCCAAAGGTGGTATTTTCACCAATGGTCACCGCAAACGCCTGCTGCTCGTTGATGTTGATGGTGTCGGCCCATACAAGACCGCCGATACCGTCCTCACCGTCTGCCCCCGCCTCGTCCCATGTACCCGGTTGCCCCGCCGTGCCGTTGGTCCCATGGCCCACGCAGATGACATACAGCTTGCTCTTTCCCGCCGGGGCCTTCCACGTGCCGGGAGAGGTGATAACCTCCCGGCCGGTGAATAAAAACGCGCCGTCTGCCTGCAATAGCTGGCTCTGGCAGCCCTGCAGCACCCCGGACGAGATGGAAAACGTCTGCATAATGCGCCGCGCCGTAGTGGCTTGGCTCTCGTCCAGCCAAACCGTGTCCACGTCCCCGATCTCGCTGGACGGGTCTCCCCGGCCCGTCAGGTCCAGCACGTTGCCGCCGTAGGTTGCCAAAATATTTTTGGCCGCCGCCAGCGCCTGCGCCTGCGTCTTGATAAACGGGTTTTGCACGCTTACCGTGCTGGAGCTGCTGGTGGAGTTGCCGGAAATGATGTACTGCGTGTCGCTGCCATCATTAAGGGTAAAAATGATAGCCGCAATGCTCTCGTTGGCGCTCATGGTGGGGTACGCGGTCAGGTTGTCCAAGGTCAGCTTGTTCCCCTCGCTCCAAAGCGGCTCCGCCGTCAGGTACCCGGTGGCGGAGTCGGCCCGGGGCCATGTGCCGGTGGCCATGCACACCCAGCGCACCAGATCGCCGCATTTTTTCCCCAGAATGTCCTCCGCTGTCCGCACCGTCACCGGCAGTGCCGTGAAATTGGGGTCCGCGTGCCAGCAGTCCTTAAAGTTGACGCCCAGCTGCCCCGTCAGGGCGCTCAGCCACCCCCCAAGGGTGGTGGGGAGCGTCGACGGCGGAATAAATTCCCGATCCGCTAAAAGGCCGATGATGTCCACCAGATACCACTGCATGGTGATGCCGTTGTCGCCGGTCTTCCAACCGTCGCCGTACTGGTAGTACGTCCCCAGCTTGCACCGTTCCACGGCGCCGTTGGCGTTCCGAACGCCGATAAAAATTTCAATTCCCTGCCGGTCCTCGATGGATTGAAACAGTCCGTTTTTCTTTCGCGGCTCAAACCGCCGGTTGGCATTGTCCATTTTGATGGTGCAGGTGCCGTATGGCAGCGCCGTACAGCCCACGTTGCCCTGCTGCTTGACGCTAAACTCCGCCAGCATATTGCCGTCCCACTGCTCATAGATCCCCGGCAAGATTTCCACCAGCCGCATCCGCCGCCCGGGCCGTGACCATTTGGTGCACGTCACCCGGATGGCGTCCGGGTTGTAGACGGAAAACCCGTCCACCGCCACGGACTTTGCCTTGTTGCCGGTAAATTTTTTGGTGAAATACGCCGTGCCGCCTTGCAGCACCTCCACCGTGAAGTCCACCGGGTACCCGTCCAGCGGGTCAGTGGAGAAAAACACACTGGCCGCCTGAAGAATATCCACGCCGGAAAAATTGAGCTGCGTCCACACCGCCGGGGAAAACGTGCCGTCTTCCCCGGAGAGCGCCTCCGTGGCCGTGCCCATGTGCGCCGTCACCTTGAAATCGTCCGGGAACACGTCAAAAGAGCCGTCCAGCGCCCACCGGTCTCGCTCTAACGTGGCGTACCGGGCAGGCGAATCAAAGTTGTGGTCGTGCAGATCCTCTTTTTTGCTCCACGGGGCCAGCGTCGACCCGGACACCGCCCCGAATACCGTATCCGGGTCAGAAATATCCACCACCGCTAAGATCTCGATGCGCCGGGGACTGCCCACAATAGCCGCCCGGAACGTCTCAGACGTCTTAATCATGCGGTGCCTCCTCCCGCAGCGTAAAGCCCACGTTGTGCCACAGGCCCTTACCGTCCTTGTCAAAGGCAAAGGTTGGCTGTGTCACGCTCTCGGTGATAAACGTCCCCGTCCGCATCTCGTCTGCATCATCCGGGAGATACACCACCGTAAACGGCTTGCCGCTCCGCAGCACCGCCGCCAGCTGCCGCCACAGGTCATTGCCCATGTAATCGTAGCTCCATACGATCATCTGCACGTGTCCCCGCTGCTCGATCACCGTCCGGCCGGAGATCATCTCCACCGTCACGTTAAGCTCGCCGGGATAGCATTGGTACTTGTCCCCGCTGGTCTGCGGCAGATACACGCCGCCTACGATAAGCTGTGTCATGCCGTTGCCACCTCCGGGTTGTTTTTGGACGCTGTGCGGATGTCCGGCAGAAGCCAGCTGGCGATCTGTGCGCCGTTTTGCAGCACCAGATTGATTGTGTAGCTGCCTCCGTTGCCGGCGTTGGCCGCCGCAAGGCCGTTGACCATCCCGGCCGCCGCATTGTAGACGGTGTCCACCGTCGGCGTGGGGATGGCGCTCTGGATGCTGGAGGACACGCCCTGCATCTGCTTGTCAAAACCCTCGCCCAGTCCCAGCGCCATATTTTTGCCGATACCCGCAAATACCCGGCTCGGCGAGTGGATCCCCAGCATACCCTTGACGCTGTCCACAATACCGCCAAAAAAGCCGGATACCTTGTCATAGAGCCATGAGCCGAGGGCCGTAATGCCCTCCCATACGCCCCGCACAATGTCTTTACCTACCTCCATAATGTCCGGCAGGCTGTCCACAAATGCCTTGACAATGGTATCCACCATTTTCAGCGTCCCCTGCACTAACTGCGGCGTGTTTTGTGCCAGTCCCTTAACAAGAGACAGCACAAGCTGCAGCCCCAGCTTGAGGATGTCCGGCAGTTTTTCCGTGGCATACGCCACAAATTTGGTGATCATATCCGGGCCTTGCTTTTTCACGGTCTCCGCGATATTTTTAATCACGTTTTCGACCACCGGCAGAACGTTTTCCGCCACGGTACCAGCAGTCTGGATCAGTTCTTCGGTTAGAGCGCCGATATCGGCGTTCTGATCGCCCAGTCCCGTGACAAAATTCTGATATGCCGCCTTCATGGCGCCGATAGAACCTTCAATGGTGGTGCTGGCCTCCAGCGCCGTGGTGCCGGTGATCCCCATTTCTGTCTGCACGGTGTGGATGGCGTCCACGATATCCGCGTAGCTCTCAATGGTGTAGTTGGTATAGTTTCCCTGGGCGGCGTTGAGGGCATTGGCGTCATCGATCAGACGCTGCATCTCCTCCTTGGTGCCGCCGTAACCTAACTTGAGGTTGTCCAGCATCGTGTAGTTTTGCTTGGCAAAGCCCTGATAGGCGTTTTGGATGGAGCTCATGTCCGTGCCCATCTTGTTGGCGTTGTCGGACATATCCGTGAGCGCCTGATCCGCCTTTTTAGCCGCCGCCTCCGTGTCGTTGCCCATGGATTGGAGCAGGGACGCGGAGAAGCTGGTCACAGTCTCCATATAGGCGTTTGCGGAAAGGCCCGCCGTTTTGTAGGCGTTCTCCGCGTTTTTGATCACCGTGTCGGCAGAGCTGCCAAACAGCGTTTCCACGCCGCCAACCAGCTGCTCATACTCGCCGTAGCCCTCAATAGCGCCGCTGACAAGAGATTTGATGCCGCTGGCCACAGCCTTGATGCCCGCCATAATGGCGTCGCTCAAAAGGTTAGCCTTGAGGATGTCACCCAAGCTCAGCGTCTTTTGCCCGGCCTCGTCCATGGCGCTGCCTACATCATCCACACCGGTTTCCAAATCACTGAGTTGCTTTTTAAGGTTTGCTGTAGACGCCCGGGTTTTGTTCATGGCGTTTTCCGTGCTCGCCAATGCTTGATATTGCCGGTTATAGGCATTTTGAGCCGCGCCCACCTCTTTGGATGTTTCGCCGTACTCCTGTTTGACTGCCTCTAATTCTGCCGCTAAATCATCCAACGATGACCGTTGCCGGTCATATTGGGCAGTCAGCACCCTCATTTGCTCATCATTGGCGGCAATGCTCTTATTTAAGACGCTGGATTTTGCCGACAGCGCCTCCATACTGGAGGCGTTGTCCTGAAATTCAGCCGTTACCGCTTTCATCTCTGAGCCCAGCGTTTTTAGCTGGGCTTGGCAGGCTTTCAGCGCGTCTCTAAATTCCTTTTCCCCGTCAATTCCGATTTTGGGGCCGATATCAGCCGCCATAGTCTCACCTCACATCCGGTATGATCTCATCATCGGTCAGGACTTGGCGGAGCTTGCAGCCCTCCCGCTTGATCTGCTCAATGGCGATGTAGTCCAATAGCTCCCCAAACGGGATGTCCAGCGCCTCGCTGTACGTAAGGCCAATCGCCATGCCGTACCACAAAAACCACTCCGGCGCTAAGGGGCTGCCGGAGTGGTTTCCGCGTTTTTTCCGGGGTCCGCCTCCACGTGCCGGCTCATGCCGTTGGTCACGGTCTCCGCGATCTTTTCCCGTAGCGCCGCAAAATCGCCGATGTCCAGTACGTCCAGCAGCTCGTCTGCTGTCAGGGGCGGTGCGGTCTCAATGTCATTGACTTTGGCGTACCGTGCCCCACCGTCCATCATGGCCGACAGCAGCCAAACCGCTTCGTCCAGCGCCCTGACCGGGTCCTCGGCGGTCAGCGCCTCATCAATGTGCTCCATGCCGCCGTAGCGCTCCGTCACTGCCCGGACCACCCGGGCGGAAAAGCACAGCAGGTACTCCCGGCCGCAGATGTCAATAGTCGCTGTCCTCATGCTGCCTCCGTAATGCCAAGCCGGGCCTTGATGTAAGCCTCTGCCTGTGTCTCCGTGGTAAACGTGGCCTCTTTTTTCCATGCGTGGTTTTCGCTGTCGTCCCGCATAATGGCGGCGCTCAGTTCCGGCGTCTGCCACTCGATGCTCTCGCCCTGCGTGGTGGCTGCGTCCGCCGGGACGGAAAACATGACCTTGGTCAAAATCATCCCCCGCCACATATCCACGCCATTGACCCGCTTTTTGATGATAAAGCCCACACCAAGGTACGGCGTTACCTGCCTATCGTCGTAGATCATCTCTTTGACGCTGGTGTCCGTCACGCCCTCGATGCCGGTAATGGTCTCCTCTTTGAGTCCAAGGATGGCAGCGCTCACTGTCTGGCTCAGGTCCGTGGTGGAGAGGGTCAGCGTTCCGCTGGCAAAGCGGCGGTCGGTCTCTGCCAGTGCGTTGTCACCGTAAAGATTGTTGTCCTCCGTGGTCTCGATCTCCACATTGGCCTCCGTTGCTTTGCCCATGACGCCGCCATCCTTGTAGCTCACAGTGCTGTCGGTGGCGGAATAAATCGCGTAATACGGCTTGCTCAGTCCTATTGTTGCCATGTCAGCGCTCCTTTCTCGCGGTCCGATTCGGACACGCGCTCATTTCATAATTTTTTCGATTTCGCCCTCCGCCCGCTTTTTCATGGCGGCAAGGGTCTGTTTTTTGCTTTTGCTCACCGCTCTGGCTACAAAGCGGTTTTTGCTCATCCATGTGGTGCCGCTCTCAATGGCCCGGGCAATCATCTGGTTTGGCTGTCCCTGCGGCCAGCGCTTGGAGCGGATGTTGTTGTACCCGTCAAAGCCGATTTTAACGTTGTAGACGCCCTCGCTGTCCTTTTGCATGGTGGTAATACCAAGGACGCCCAAAAGCGCGGCTTTTTGCGTTTTTTTCGGGCCGCGCACCGGCTGCTCCTGCGTGCCCCACCCCTCGTCTGTGGGCACGGCCTGCAGCTCCGTCCGGATGGCGTCCGCCACGATTTTTGCTCCATCGTGGATGGCCGGGCCAACAACTTTTTCCACAGCCTCTTTTTCGAGACGGCTGAGTTTTAGGATGTACTCCTCCCCGTCCTTAAAGCTGATAGTCGCCATCAAAGCGCCTCCCACACCCACTCGTAGTGATAAAATCCGGTGTCCGCCTCATACTGTACGGAGTTCAGCGCCCACGAGATGCCGTGGGCGTCAAAGCTCTCCCCCAGCGCGTCCGCCCATGGGTCCAGCTCCTGTTTGGTGTAGAGGTCCGTGGTGCCGGTCATGGCACGCTCGCCGTGGCCGTTGTCCCCGGCAAGGTCATTAGACCCGTCCTCCTGCCACACAAAGTAGCGCTCGGACTTGACGCGGGCCGCGTGGCTCACCGCCTCCGTCACCGCCCGGTGGGCGGCGATAATGCGCTCATACCATGTCATGGCCCACCTCGTATCTCTGCTCAATTTTAAGGAGCGTCAAGTCCATGCTGGGCGGGTAGCTCTCCGTGTTGGTCTGCACAAGGTCAATGCGGTACTGTTTACCGTCTTCCGTCACCGCAATGTCCTGACTGCTGACGTTTGGCGCCTTGGGTACCCGGAGCACCCGCTCGATTTGGGTTTGATTTTGCCGCCCCTCGTAATAGCGCTGGATGCCAAGCCGCCGCTCCTCGTACCGGAGCTTGATTTTGGCGGCAAGCTGCTGCTTTGGCTGGTAGCCCGGCTCCGCCGCGTCCTCCTCGGTGCAGATGGTCACGATCCCATCCTCAAAGCCCTGCGTCACCCGCCCGTCACTGCGGGGCCGGTACGGACTCGTCCACGGCATACGCGCTCACCCGCCTCTCCGTCTGCATCCCCAAAATCAGTGCCTGATAATTGGTCTCAAATACCTCCATGGCGCTGTCTCTGGCGTACCGCACATACTCCATCAAGAGCGTCCGGGGCTTTCCGTCCGCCGTGTAGTCCTGCCGGCTCCCCGCCTTGTCATCCAAGTACACCATGCCGGAGGCGATGAGGCCGGACACCTTGGTATCCGTTGCCTCATCGCTCCATGTGATGCTCAGATAATTTTTGACGTCTGCCAGCAGCCCGTCCGGCAGGCTGCCGCGCTCCGCCATCAGGACTTGGTCACGGTGACGGTGTAAGTCTTCTTGGCGGTGCCGTCAGCGGCGGTGACGTTGACCTTCACCGTGTTGCTGCCGGTCTGCCACGTGGCGGCGCTGCCGTTGTCGATCTTGGCGTTGTTCACCAGCACCTCGATCTCGGCCCCGGCGTCAGCGGGCACGGCAGTGATGGTGTTGGTTGCGTTGGTGGTCGCGGCCGTGTAGCTCACGGTGTCCGCCGCAAAGGTGGGCGTGAGAGCCAGAGACCCGATAGAGAGAGCGCTCAGCGTGGCGTCATCGGAGGCCGTGGCCTCTGTCACCTGCGTCACCTTCCACGTGGCGGGCTTCAGGCCGCTGATGTCCAGCAGCAAAAATGCGTTGTTGTCAAGGGGCATACCGTTGGCATAGCCCTTGATGAGATACACCCGCTCGTCCTCCAAAAAGTGGTAGTGGTCGCTGTACTCAATGCGGCCGTTGGTGGCGGTGCCTGCCAGCGCCAGATACCGGTCCGCAAGGCCAATGACCGCCTTGCCCCGGCTCAGCGCAGGGGTCTGGATAATGGTCATGGGATAGGGCATCACGTCATTGCGGTAGGTACCGTCCGGCGCCATCAGCGTGGTGGCGGGCATGACCTTTTGGTAGTAATCCTGCGGGTTGACCAGCAGGATGACGTTCTGCACCCGGCGTGCCTTGCCGTTGGGGTCCGCCGCCAGAATGGAGATCAGATTGCCCACCGTCACGGGGCTCAGGTCGCTGACCTTTACGGCAGCCTTTTCAGGGTAAGCGTTGCCGGATCGGGTCACGTTATCGCCCACCTGACGGGTCATGCCAATAGGCTTTTTGTCACCGTCGCCCGCCACGAGGCCCGCCTCCATGCCGTTGGCAAATGCCTCGTACAAAATCTCCCGCACATAGCGGTCCAGCCACTCCGGGCCAAGGTCCAGCATGGCCTTGCACACCGGCAAAAATGCGCTGAGCTTGAGGAGCTGGGTGTTGATCTTTTTAAAGCCGCTGGTCAGCTCTTTGACAATATCGTCGCACAGGTCGCCCCATGCCGCCTCCTCATAGCCGTTGGTGTTGACCATGATTTCCACGGCGCCGCCGGTAGCCCGGAAATTGATGCGGCTCAGCAGGGGGTGGTTGGTCTGCAGATCCTCAAAAACGGAGTCGATCACCGTCTTGGGCATCACGGCGTCCATGCCGGTCACGGCCTGCCGGGGGTCCAGCGCCTTCATGGCCTCGCCCAGCTTCTGGTAGTAGCTTTTTTCCTCGGCGGTGAGCTGGTGCACGCCCCGGGCGGTCAAAATGCGGCTGTCCATTTCCTGCCGGAGATCGTTCATCTGCTGCTCGTACTCCTGCTTAACGTCAAGGCCCACCCGCTGGAGCATCTCGTCAAAAGCCGCCTGAAATGCCTCGGCGTCGTTGTCTTTTACGGCCTTCTGGATGAGGTTCCGCAGCTCCTCGCGGCTCCGGATATCGTTGTTGTTCGTCATGTTCGTCTCCTTTCAATTTTCAGCCAAACAGGCTCATAATACGGTTTTTCTGTTCCGGCTCTTTCGGGGTTGGGGGAGCAGGCGGCGTTGCCGGGGCGGCGGTCAGCTGCCGCAGATGGGCGGCAAGGCTTTTTTGCACATGGATGCGCTGCTCCAGCGCCAGATTTGCCTTTTGCACAATGTCCGCCGCCTTACTCATGTCTGCGTCCTTTTCCGCAAATTCATCGGCAAGGCCCAGCTCTATGCACTGCGCGGCGGTCAGCCACGTTTCGGCGTCATACATTTCCTTGAGCTTTCCGGCGTCCAGCTTGTTTCCGGCTTTTTGGAGGTACGCCGCCATGCCCGCCTCATTGATGGCGTCCAGATCGTCCGCAGCTTTCCGCAGCTCTGCTGCATTGCCGTAAATGCCCATGCTCATGTTGTGGATCATCATCATGGTGTTCCGGGGCATAATGACCGTGTCTCCCGCCATGGCGATGACCGACGCAACGGAGCAGGCAAACCCGTCCACATATACCGTTTTGTGAGCACTGTGACGCTTAAGCTGGTTATAGATGGCCGTGCCCTCTACAACGCTTCCGCCGTAGCTGTTGATGTAGATGGCGATTTCCTTGGCGTCCGGGTATTCTGCCAGCGCGTCCCGCAGCGCCTTGGCGCTGGTCTCGCTGCGGATGACCTCGCCCGTCCAAAAATTCTGGCTGTCTCCCTCCACGTCGCCGTAGATGTAGAGCTCCAGCGTTCCGGCGTCCTCCGCCCGCTGCTTCAGCTCCCACATCCGTCTGTCCGGCTGATTACTCATTGCCTGCTCCTTTCTCGCCGCCAAGCTGCTGGGCGGCCTCTTGTATTTTTGCGATGTTAAGGGTCAAAAAGTGCTCGTTGGCCCAGTCCTCGCCGATGGCCGCCTGATTGGTGGCCCGCAGCACATCGTTGACGCTAAAGGCGCCGCTGCCCACCAGCTTTTCCACGTTTGCCGCGTTGGCAAAAATGTCAAAGTGGAGGATGGCAGAGGAGTCCACCCGGACAAAATTGCCCTGCTTCCACCCGTCATAGCCGTAGCGCTTGCGGGTGATCTCCTCTTGCAGCTGGTCGCAGATGGGGTCGATGCACTGGGTCAGAAAGCGGCTGTTGGCGTCCGCGGTCCCCTGCACGGTGCCGTTGACCAGCACCGCCGGGATGAGAAAGCCCCTTGCCGTAAAATCAAAAATGTCCTCAATGAGATTGCGGATGTCCCGGCTGTCTCCGCTTTTGCTGCTGCCGGAGCTGCCGCCATCGGAGCGCTCGTAGCTGTATCCGTCAAATTCCGGCAGCACCGCCGCGTCGCTGTCAAAAAAGGGCTTGATCTGCTCGGCAATCATCTTTGCAAATTTTGCCTCAAAGTCCTGCGTGCCCGCTGCGATCTGGTTGACATGGACTTTCCAGTGCTGCCCCCGGTCCCATTGGTAGGCGCGCATGGCCGCTCTTGCCAGCCGGTAGTAAGAGGCATACAGCCCGTCGATCACCGGCCGCATGGCGTTGTGGTGGAGCTTCATGTGTAAAATTTCGCTTTCCCGGAACGTCTTATCGTAGGCGGTGTCCCCCACCGTTACTCCGGTGTACTCGTTCATCCGCACGGCCCAGTGGGTGCTTTGCTGCCAGCTGTCTGCCACCAGCACGGCGTCCGTCCCGGTGTCCCGCCGCCTGCTTGATACGATCAGCGCCTCATTGTCCGTGTAGAGCTTGCCGATGGCCTTGTGCCAAAACATCGTGCTGTTTTCGTTTAGGTTTGGCTCGTAGTTCCACATGTAATACTCGCGGTCCTGCGTTTCTTCGCCGCCCCGAAATACCCGCACCTCGCACCGTCCGATGGCGTTGGCCACCATGTTGGCGCAGGTCCAAAAGCATAGCTGCCGTATCTGCAGGTCCGCCGCCGCGTCAAAAAGCTCTTGGCACGTGACCTCTGCCGTGGTCTCCGCCCCGCTTTTTCCCCGCAGCCATTCCCAAAATTTCAGTCCCATGGTTTCCCCTCTCCGGCGCTACATCTCGATCCGCATCTGCGCTGTGTAGTCTGCAAACCGTTTTTCCTGCGCCGCAAAATAATCCGGGTCCAGCTCGCAGCCCACAAAGTCAAGCCCCATATCATAGGCCGCAATGCGGCTACTCCCGCTGCCTAAATGTGTATCAAGGATTTTGTCTCCCGGCTTAGCGCATCTGTTAAAAATCCATGTATACAGCGCCACCGGTTTTTGCGTCGGGTGGATGCGCTCGTTTGTCATTTTTTGCGGCGCAAAATAAAACGTTTTTGCCGGTGTGCCAAACGATGTCCACGCAAACTCGCAAGATGCAAAAGGAAAATTTTCCGGCATATTTTTGTCCCATATCAAAAAGCATTTGCACGGTGGGAGTGGGAAATAATTACCCCCCCCCAAATTACTTGGTTTTTGCTAACTCTTTGTAATTCGGCAAAGTATTTTTCGCCCGGGGCGTTGGCATCCCATTTGTTTTTGTTTGCGTTGTACTTTTTCAAAACGCCGCTCTCCGTAATTGATATCCCGTATGGCGGGTCTACCACAGCCAAATCAAATGCTTTGTTTGGCAGCGTCCGCATATATTCCATGCAGTCCATGTTGTAGGCCGTGTTCATGTGGTGCTTCTCCCCTGCGGTCCGATTCGGACCGTCATAGTCTGATGGCCCCCATCATCGGCGCCGCCAGCGGCGTGCCGGTGCCCAGCAGCGGCTCAATGGTCATGCTGGCCACCAGCGCCATAAAGGGGTCTGTCTTTCGGCTTTTTGCCTCGATCTTTGCGTAGATGAAATTGCCGGTGTCCACGCCCAGCTTTCGCGAGCTCCGCACCCGCTTGGTGTTGTTGACCGCCCACCTGAGGCACGGGTTGTTGCCCCAGCAAAATAGCTCCCGGTCAAAGCACTCCTGTATGACCGGCTCCACCTGCATAATGTCCGAGGGCCGCACCAGCTTTACCCGGCTTTTATCCGCCGCATCAAAGCCGATAGCCCGCATACTTTCTGCAACCAGCGTCCAGCGGTAGTGGTCCATTGCCAGCGCCTTGATGTTGTACTTTTGGGCGGCGCTCTGGATATAGGCCGCGATCAGGTCGGGGCTGATGCTCACATCGTCCACCACTGTAAGGTGTCCCTCCTCCGCCCATGTCTGCCATGGAGCCTTGACCCTCGGCAGCGTCTTGGATTGGCGGCACACCCATGCGTGGTTGATATCATACCGGTCGGCCCCCCGCCGGAAATGGAGGTTGACGCCCGCCCAATCGCTCAGCTCTGCGTAGTCCAGCCCCACCGTGCAGGTCCATCCCTGCATATCCGGCAGCGGCCGGTTTGTTTTCAATATTTTTTCGTAATCCGTCACGCTGATCTCCTGATAGCCCGCCCGGAGGCCCATGCGCTTTGTCAAAAAATCGCCGTTTTGCTCCGGGTGCTCTACCCAATCCCGGTACTCGTCCGCAGTCTCCTGCTTTAAGTCCGGCAGAAAATAGAGAGACGGGTTTGCCATGTACCAGTTGTCCGGGTCATGCACCTGCTCCCTTGTTTCAAGGCAGCAGATAAACGGCAAAAATCCGTTATCCGGCTCGTTCTCAAAGAGGATGCGCCGCCCCCGGGCCAGATAATCGTCCAGCGGCCCGTCATTGACCTCACCGTTAGATGTAAAGATACCCACCCTGGGCTGGGCCACCTTGCCCTGCCCGGTGACAAAAACCTTGATATTGGCATAATTCTCAAATTGGTGGACCTCGTTAAAAATGACCTTGCCGGAGCGCATACCGTCCCGCCCCTTGGGGTTATTGGTTCGGCCTTTAATAACGCCCTTGTTGGCCCGCCCTTGCGCCAATTCCTTTGTGTGGTAGTAATACCGCTTCAGCTTTCCCTCGTGGGCGGGGCTTTCCAGCGCCGCCACCAAGTCAAGCACCGGTGTCATGGCCTGCTCCTCGTTGTTGGCGCAGATGTCCACGTTGTAGTGCCCCACCGGGTTATAGGGGGACACGGAGCACATGGAGTCAAACGCGATATACCCGTCTTTGCCCGCGCCCCGCCCCACCATGCAAAAAAGCGTTTTCCACCGGGGCCGCCCCTCCGCCGTGTAGGTGCAGTTCCAGAGCGCGGTCAAAAATTCCTGCCACGGAAAAAGCCGCTTGTAGGGGAAATACCTTGCAAGGCCCAGATAGTGCCGCAGCTGCTCGGTGTCCACCCGGAGGTCCTCCGCCGCGAAGCACTGCCGGATATGCGCCGCCAGCGCGTGCTGTTCCCGGCAGGCCCGTGGCTTGTCCGCCTCCACAGCCTCAAGGTAATTCAGCACCTCTCCGGGCAGCTCACAGCTCATCGTCCACGCCTCCCGGCACATCGGAGGATTTGGCCGCCGCGTCTTTAAAGCCAAGCGCTGTCCATACCGCCAGCATTTGCCGGGCCACCTGCACTTCCAGCGATACGCTGCGGTTTTCCGCAATGCGGCCTCGGTCATCAATTACAGTCAGTCCCCGCTCAGCAACGTCTGCCTGCAGTTCCTGCCGCCGCACCCAGAAATCCAGATACTCGTCCACTTTGTCGGTGTAGGCTTTTTCCAGCAGTCCCCGCGTCTCCAAGTTTTCCAGCATGGAGCTTTTCAGTTCTGCGTACTTTTTGGTTTTTCGCCAGTCCGTTTTCTTCGGCATGGTTGTCCTCCTTTCCATCCGGTGCACACGGCGGCTCTCGCAGCTGCCCCGCCTCAAGAGCCGCCGCAGGAGGATCAAGCCCGCCGCGGCGCAAGCGCCGCCGTGCACACCGGCTTATTATCCGTGGTCCGATTCGGACCTCCACGTTGTGGGCATCGCCATCTTGCGTGTCTGGCTCTCCCCGAGCCAAACATGGTACGCAAGTATGGCGGTGATTTCCGGGGCATCACCCGGCCCCCGACACGCGGGGGCTCGGGCGGTGAGGAAAGGAAAATGGAGCCGGCCCGGAGGCCGGGTGATGCCCCGGATTTTTCGCGTTTGCCTTTTTGCGGTTTTGACACGTATCAGCGTTTTCTGTCACTCTGTGCTGTCGGCTTGGTCAAAATCCTTGCCGCGCACGCGCCGCCCGCGCATTGCGGCAGCGCGCACGCCCAACT
>ERZ1034807.101-NODE-101-length-14227-cov-4.169066_pt1 | contig 14227 bp, 17 predicted proteins | sample MGYA00520648_ERZ1034807 | MGnify/ENA primary metagenome ERZ1034807 (study PRJEB33766, sample SAMN09781684) | gut metagenome | biome: gut microbiome | host: Homo sapiens | place: Madagascar | study: EMG produced TPA metagenomics assembly of the PRJNA485056 data set...
ATATACGCGTTCTGAATCTGCGTCGGCGCGTTAAGTAACGCCGCCGCCATTGCTTTGAATGTCGCAGAAGTTACGACCGGGAATTCGTACGCATACATTCCACCAGTCTGTGCATTTACTGCGTTTACGATTGCTACATAATCATAGTTATTTGCCATTTTTTATTACCCTCCTATCATGATTGTGGAATCAACTGGCTTTTTGTCTTGTCTAATGATACCACTACTCCATCAGTGATAATGTTTATACTGATAGATGCAGTATTCAAGCTTGTAATCTCCGTTCCGTCCGGATTAGTTTCGGTTATACTTGCCGCTCCCGCTCTGAACTGCGTGGAAAGACTATATACAAACGTTTTAGAATCCAATGAATCTGTCCCAACTGCAATAAGCGCGGGAATCATCGTCGCCTGAATGTGTGGCTCGGACTCTCCATTTGGGGCGATCAGTAAAGTACTTCCGATATATTTATCTATTGGTAGTGGAGTATCAGCGCTAATTGCCAGAACAAGACTTCTCGTGCCGCTCGTATTAAATGTTGCATCGCCTTGGATTCCACTTAATGGGATACAGTTAATAATTACATTAGACTTCGGAATTGCCGGAATCTTCGCGACTTTGTTTTCAACAACCGACACGCCGTCGACTGTTACATCATCAACCTTTCCGGCATTTTTAACATCTTTTTTTAACTGTAAAATGTCTGCGTCTTGAGTTGCCTCGGAAGTTTCCAATGCCTCAAGCCGTCTATCCTGTGCGGTATCCTTCGTTTCCAGATTGGAAATCTTTCCATCCTGTACTTTCTGTGAAGCTTCTAAAGTAGTAACTCTTCCGGCTACTGAATTAACTTCATCGCCTAATTCAGAGATAGAATCTTTTGCATCTTTAATCTCCGCATCCTGTACAGTCTGCGATTTTTCCAACGCATCAATTCTCTGTTCGTGCTGATTGACACCTTTCTGAATCTCTGGAAGAACCTGTTCTACAAGTGTCTTATCCGCGTCGGTAAATGCGTTTGTATCAGCATTGGACTCATAAGAATCTTTGATCTTCTTCGCTGTAAGGATTGCTACTTTATTCTTGACTACGGTCTCGCCGTCAAGCGTTACATCTTCGACTTTATTAGAAAGCTCATTGATGTTAATACTTTCAAGCTTTGCCTTTTCCGCATCAGTGAATACGTTTGTATCTGGATTCTGTTCATACCATTTTTTTACGTCTTCTGGGGTAATAGTAATTGTTGCAATTCGCGTTTTTGGATCAATGGATTCTACTCCATTAAACAGAACGCTAATAACCTTATTTACTTCTGCTCCGTCTGCAATTCCCTCAAGTTTTGCTTTTTCTGCATCTGTATAGTTATTATCAGTATGCACATAATTTTCATCTGCGACATAGTGATGTTCTGGAAGGTACTTTTCTACAAACTCAAGAGTCTCTTTTTCTTTAAAGTATCCAAACCGATCAGTTACTCGCTGTAACATCTCTGCTGTCAAAACGATTTTACCATTTTTGATTGGTTCATTGATTCCGTCATATTCGAATCCCTGTACTAATCCATGCTCGATAATATAATCAATGAGCTGTGTTCGTACTTTGTGAATCATCTGTTCCCAGTGGTCTAATCCCGGAATTTTAGTTTCCCTGCCAGACGGAGAGTTATAAATTTCGCTACTAACTTCGTTTGTTGGTAATGTATTTAAGTCTCTGCGATTGCGGGCGGAATCCTGTTCCGCCCGAATAGCTTCGACATGTTCCCAGTCAAAAGCCATAGATAATGGATCACCTCCTTAAGTTTCATGATTGGTTAATTTGTCCGTAAGTCTTGTGATAGCGATTTCCAGTGCGTTAATAGCGGATTTCATTTCAGAAGATTCCGCTTTATGAGACTCGTTTTCCTTAATCATATACCAAAACATAGCACCACACATACAGATCGGAAAGCCTACGGAACTTATTAAAGTTGTTACATCGTTAATTGTCACTTACACACCTCCATTCATACTTTATTTACACAAGAATGAAACGGGTTAACCTCCTTTCTATAATTTATTTTTTATTATAAACCAGAACGGGGATTCCGGTTTATTTCCAAAATGAATCATAATCTGTCGGTTTTGGTGCTTCGTAAGCTTCTTCTTTTGGTGGCGGCGGTAATGACGGGTCAGTAAGTCTCAGGATCAAAGCCATATTGGTTTTGTTGACCTCTACGTTCTGCTGTGTCAGTTTAAGATTTTCTGATTTTGCATCTTCTAACTTTTTATTCAAGTCAGAAATTTCAATATCAGACTCATCTTTGAACTTTGCGATCTGCTCCATTACTGACTGGTCTGTATCGCCCCAATGAGCCTGTATATAGTCCCAATTTTCTTTCTTCATTGGATCGCCTCCTATAGTTGTATTATACCACATTGAAAATGTAATATCAATTATTATTTATAAAATTTCAAATTCTGGTATGGATAGGCAATATTTGCGGAATCTGCTAAGTTCGGGACTGTCAAGGCGTTTCCGTCATCATAAGAACTTGCAAGACCTAAGAACAGTGTTGCTTTGCCCGACTGAACATCTACGATGGGACGGGTAACAATGAGCTTCACGCGAAAAATCTTATTGTCAGTATTAACAATTCCGTCGAATACCATATCCGTAACGAATCCAGTATCATCTACTGTAACTGTTTTGGGCATTAAAGGAACAATTCGCCCCGCTTCGATTTTTCCACTCACGGTGACGGCGGAAGATGTCCACGCTTTATCAGTATAATTGTCGTGGGGAAACGATCTCGCTGGAACAGAAAATGTCTGTCCTTTTGCAAAATTAAGTTCGATCAATTTTGTTTCTGGATCAAAATACTCGCACTGAATCATACCAAAGGAATGCATCTCTTCCCGAAGAGCGATATCTGCATCGTTTCTTGAGGTGGCTTCCCTTTCAATGTGCTTTTCCCGGCTTACTCTTTCTTCTGTTTGTAAACGGAAATCTGCCGCCTGCTCCGGCGTGAGATCCGGGATTTTAGTGTTTCCCTGCGCAGAAGGTTTCTGGAAAATTCTATCCCAACTCATTCTCTTAAATCCTCTCTTTCTTCATCCTCTAAACGGACAGACTCAAAGCAAATAGACAACTGTTTGACTAATTTCAAGAAGAAGTTAGTTGTTGGCAACTGTTCAATTAACTCAGTAGCCAACTTATTCATATTGTCTGACTGTCTCCGTTTTGTTTCTGTCCAGTGCGTTGCAGTGTTCTGATCTCGCGTCCCTGTCACTGTCTGGCTTTCATTTGTTTTCTGTGTTGTGTCTGTTGTTGTATCAGTAGTTCCTTTACTCGTTCCTTTGGATGTCCCTGCATCGGTTGATGAATCCGTACCGTTGCTGGCATCGGAATGGGTTTCTTTTGTATTTGACTTAGAAACGGTATCGGTTTGAGTGTCTATGAATTCTACATCTGGGTTGTTGTCGATATCGTACGGAATCACGCCCCCTTGGTAATTGCTCTCTGGATACCCGAAGTTAAAACCTCGATTTTTCGCGGTTGTCGTGCTATCTGACTGCCCGGAACTTGAATTTTCAAATTCTCCGCTGTGTGTTCCTGTTGTCTCTCCGGTTGTTTCTCCGGTCGACTTTGATGCAAGAACTGTTTTAATTGCGGCAGTTATCTTACGGGCAAGTTCCTGCTTGGTATCCTCGTCAAGGGAAAATGTCCCGTCATGAGTAATGGAATCGTTCTTGTAATTGTCGAAAAACCATTTCTCCGTTTTCCGTTCCTTCCACATTTCAAGCTCCTGTGCGTAAATTGGGTAGAACAAGTTTAATCTCCTTCGCCAAAACCATAAAAACTTTTTCTCTTTATCGCACAGACGATCGAAAGCAAAAAAATCATTCAACGCACTCTGCGTCTCCACATTTACGGAAGTATTCTTATATACTTCAATGGAGCCCAATTTCTCGACTAATTCCGAAAAAGTTATTTCATGCCTTAAAATAGGGTCTCGATCATATCGCTCAAACCACGGATAATACATTATTCTTCACCTGCCTTTTCTTTGAGCGGATTGTCGTTTTTCGAACTGTCCAGCTTATTTCCCTGCGCGTCATAATCCGCAATTAAGGTATCGAAGTTTTCAAGATTGACCTTTACACCTTTCAGCCCGGCTTTTTCAAGCTGTCTAACTGCTTTCTGCCTCTGGAGATAGGCATTATTAAGGATAATGTCTACATTTTGTCTCGACTGAACAATTTCCAGTGGGGTAACACCTGTTCGCTTGTCAACCTCGTTGTTTGCTCGAATACCAATGGATTGTAGGAAATCTGCGTGTACCTTATTCTGTGCTTCATACAGTGTTTTGAGTGCTTCTGTTGCTCCATCCGCTTTAAGTAGCTGGATACCTTCGCCGGATTTGTAAATTTCATCATATCGCACCACCCACGGTACACCAACTTGCGCCGCTTTTCGCTCTTTCAAAACCTGTTTTTCCTGTTCCTTCGAACAGGTGATAATAGAAGTCCCTAAGATGTTTTGGATCGCGGCATTGATAGATGTTTCAATCATGCTAAGTTTTTCGGCGTAATATAAAACGATAAGGTACGGAAACGTGCATAATGGAGAGTCGAACGCAAGGACGCACATATCTTCCCTATTTAAAACGTCACCTTCCTCCTGTACAAGAGAGTAGCCGAAAGACGCACCAGAAAAACTTGTGAGATACGCGCGTGTAGGATAACCGTCAAATGATAAATTGTCTGTGCCAGAAACGCAAAACAATCTCCACTGGGTTTCTACATCTCCATAAATGCCTTCCTTATTTTTTAATGGGGAAAAGCTCTTCTGAATAAGTTCCTTGGTGGAAACTCTGCGAAACGCCGCCATCCCACCAAAAAGGATCGCGCGCTCGATTAGCTCCGTTGAAATCGCGCAAGTATTATCTTTCGGAACTTCCCATTTGAATCTTGAAATCCATTCGCGTGCAAGCTGATTGAAAATAACTGCATCTCCACGCATTTTCAACTTTATGGCGCGATTATATGTTCCGTCCCGCGACCTATTCTTTGTCATCAGAATAAGCTCGTTTAAGTAATCCATCATATGATTATACCTCCCTTTAACTATATTTTATCATATAATGGGGATCTTGTCAATCCCCATTATGATTTATCTGGATTATTTGCAAAAAGTGCCTGATTCGGTCTTGAATTCCATAAAAATACGCCACCTTCTAAAACTGCCGCCGCACGTCTAACAACTCGCATCGGATAATACTGATGTCGTAATACAACACCTTCCGCCCGAATAAAGTTTACATTCTTTTTAACTCTTATTTCGTCCCACGTTAAAGGTTTGTAAAGTCCTTCATAGCCGAATCGCAAATAAAAGTTTTTTAGTCTTTGACGATCTTTTGCACTTGTGTTAACAATGTAAACGCCAAACGTATTCGGACGGAAAGTGGCTACGTTGAGATCTGGAATAAAATCTGTATACGGAGCTTTCATTTCCTGTTGAGCGAATCCGGCGTTGATCTGACTTCGACTCTGCTGTAAAGCTTCTTCTCGGAACTGTCGATCATATAAATTCGCTTGAATATCAATTCCGTAATTTGCTGCGTTTGTTACAGTTGCGGCTAACTGTGAAACGGAATCCCATGATTCTTTTCCGCCAGAAAACCAGTTTTTGACAGATACGCCGGAAGTCGCGAGTTTTCCGGCGGCTACTGCGGTATCAGCGGCAAGCTGAACGCCCTTTACCGCAAAACGTTCTGTCTGAATTATATTCGCTTTGTCATTTTGTGCAATGGCACGATTCTGCGTCTGTTGTGCAAAGGCATTGTTTATTTGATTCCACATACTCCCGGACGCGCCCTGCATAATAATAGCTTTCTTTAACCACGGCATTCCGGTAACAGTTTTGTCGTACGGGTAACTGTGTCCTTTGATTTTTTTGAAACGCGCAAGCGGAGAACCTCCGGGTGTTGGAATCGCCCACGTTAAGACTGTACTATCTGCGACTTCATAAAACTTTTCGATGTCCATGTTACCTGTCGCGCATGAAAACAAAACCATTTCGCCAAATAAATAATCCGCTTTCCTTGGATAACCGGAAATATCCGGGGAAACTGGACATTTGTTCGGTTTTACAACATTATGAAAATCGTTAAGTTTCCCGTCAGCTCCTTCACTTGCCGACACAAAACCGCGAGGAATGCTATAAGAATCCTGTAACTCAAGCTGTCCAGCGGAATATAGAACGGAGAGCCCATTCTGAACGATTGCGTTGTCGGCATTATAAAAGCCATAATCCTTAATTTCTAAGGTATCCGACTGTTCGCCTGTCTCTGTTGGGGTTTTTAATTCCATCGTTGTAGTATGTTGAGTCGTGATAATTCTCGGAACTGCCACACTTTGCCCTGTCGAAATCTGCGCGACTAATGCCGGAATTTCCTGCTCATTGGAATACTGTGTTAAATCTGCGGCGGAAACAATAATATTATAGTTGCCGGAAACTGTCCACCCCGGCTCAATATAGCCAACACTTTTAACTTCTAAAGGTTCAAGTAATCCAATAGAGGATGGATACAGGTTGTAGGAGCTTGCATCCTCGGCTTCGGTAATATGTCCAGCAATTTTAAAACCAGACTCGATTTCCAATTCATCAGCCGCTCCGCACGTTGTCCAGTAGTCCATTGTAAGATACAGTCTCGTTACGTTTCTTGCTACTGGCTCCATACCAGTTACAAAATAATATCCAATAAAGAGTTTGGCACCTTCATGTGGCGCGTTCCATGGATCGTGCTGATTGCCGGATATATCGACATAATCATCATCTCCGGGATATCCTGTTCTCGTAATTCGAACATAATCGACTTCCTCCCATGAATAAAATGGTCCCTTCGGACCATGTGCCCCGGTAGAATTAGGATCGTTCTGCTGTGTTCCCTTAATGTCCTTCACTGATCCGGGAACTTTTAAAGTGACAAGTCTTTCCATTGTGGTTCGCCCCAATGAAATACCGTCCGTTTGGCAATAAAGCGCATTGCTTAAAAACTCTTCATTATTAAGCACATCCCTTGAGTATGGACGGTTTAAGGGATCGAAACCAGTGCGTTTCCACGCACAAACGTTATAATAGTTTGCCAAAGCTCGACACCTCCTAACCTACAAATAATAACTGATAGATGATAAAGGCATACAAGCAAAGAACCCCGACTAATGAAATCCCGGCAATGATGCCAGTTACTAAACGAACGAAACGATAAATTCTCAACCGCTCCGCGATTTCCTCATCGCTTTCACCTAAATTGCGAGAATGGCGAATCAAAACAGACTCTTCGTAACTTTTTGGTTCGATGTTGTGTTTTCTCATATTATCACCTCAATGAATCAATTCATATGCGCTAAGATCTGTGCTTATTACTGCACCAGATTTTAATAATCCATTTTCTGTTGAGCAATAACGCTTTCCATCTACGCGGAAATAGCCAGTAACCATAAAGTAATCAGCGTTAAAATAGTACCAGTTACCACGAATTTTTAGAAACTCATTACAGGCAAGCCGTCCGTCAGATTTGATATACTGCCATTTATCACCGATCTCTTTCCAACCAGTCTGAGTATCGTCGAATCCTGCGTAAATAACTCCGGGATAGTAAAATATTTTAATAAATCCAACACTTGGAAATGTTCTTTTTGTACAAAAATCCCATTTCAACCCGCGCATTTCTGCGATAGTGCCATACGAATCTAAAATAATACCACAATGACCTTTCTTCCATGCGATCATTCCGGGGATATAGCTAATTCCTGTGTACTCCGTGAATTTCTTCGGAAACTGACTCGTACCAATATCTGGAATTGCATACGCTCCGCATACAAGCCCGGAGCAGTCACACACAAATTTGCCCTTTCCGATATCTGCTGTTGCCGCTTCAAAATATTCTGATGTCCACACGCGGGGATTGTCTTTCCTTAATTTTTCCGCTAAAGCCATAGAAGGAAGTTGACGCTTTGCCCCATACCAGTATACACATTTCTCTCCCAACTCAAGCGTACGTCTTACAATGTCCTGTCCAGTCATTCTGCGCTTTCCTCCTTTTCTTCAATCCTAAAATAACCATCTACGATCTCGCAAACCTCAGCCCATTTGGAACGCTTAACCACTGTCGTATTCACAAGTCTTTCCTCCACTTCTTTGCGAGACATCCCTAACAGTTTTGCAGTTACGCAGAAATCATTGATTGCTTTTTCATCTTTTTTTGTCATCTCTTTTTCCTCCTATACTTTTTTTTAAAGAAAAGGAAACACTTTACACCAGAGGACTTTGAATAAATCAGTCTTGCCAGACCTGTGTTTGTCGGCGGCAATTAGCCGTGCATCCGAATACTCCATAAACACGACCCCTGCGAGCTACACGTTTCCTTTCCTATATTGGTATTATATCAGATTCATCACTATTTGTCAAGCTTTTTTCTGCGTTTTTCTTTTGCTAATTCTATAGCTGTCGGTAACTCTGTGTAGGTTTTGTATAATATTCGTTTCTTTTGATTGTTTGAGAATATACGGAAATCATAGCCGGGAACAATAGACTTGAGACGTTCCCCTAATTTGCTAATTCGTTCGTTAGTATCAAAATATAAGCAATCAGCATTAACTGCCCCATGCTTAAAATTTCCATAAATCTCAAACATCAATTTTAAAATATTAAGGCACTGGCATGACCGAACAGCAATCATCAAAAGCTGATGATTTTGATTCTTATTAAGTGCATACGCTTTATTGTTTCCATTTTCGTCAAACTCAATCCGCTCCAAATAAGGACGTTCCGCCAAACCATAGTGGATATATTTAATTAAACGCTTTGATTCAACAGTTTTGTATGCTTGCTCATGTAATTTTCTCCCCATGTCACTCCCTTTTTTACAAGAGGACGTTCCAAAGTAATAAAATTCTGCCCATTGCCCCATACTTGTCTGAATAAAGCGAACTAAATCCCCAGTAACCACGCAACCTTGTGGAAATAAGTCACAATAAGAAACATACCAATCAATTTGTCCGGAATTGACTTCTGTATGAAACTCATTGTCTTTAAGATTTTTATCGCGCGGATAGAAAAACGATCCTGTTGGAAAAAATTCATTGTTAAGAATACACGGATAAGATGCACGAAAGTCTACCCCATATTTAAATGAATCGCGAGAACGAATCTTTTCGTATAGTTCCGCATCCGGGAATGGTATTTCATTCTCTCGCTCCTGCTGAATAATCGAGGGCGGCGTTAAGATATCGTTCGTAACTTTCGCGCCCGGAAAGCGGTTTTTCTGAATTGATTCAAAAGCGCGATAAAAATCTGGCATATAATCGTAAGAGAAGTCTGGCTCTTTCTGTAAAAAACCTACCATGGTTGGCGCGTTTTTTGGACGCTTCTCGTCTTTATCGACATATGATCGTTTAATAATCTTGTTTCCATATATAATCGCATTGCGATTATAATATACATCAGTGTTGTTGGGAATTTTTTCGATCAATTTCAACATATCAATATCGTTTAATATCACCTCTCTGGAAGATGTTTCGCTTGAAACGTCAGACAGCTTCGAACCATCCGAAAGAATGATATCGTCTGTAAATGAAAACCATGTGGTCTCTTTGACTGGTTTTCCATTATATTTTGTCAATTTCTCCGGCTTCTTAGAATCACACCAAACTATAACCAAATTGTCAATACTCCACAATCTTGTTACAGCGGTATACCACTCACGATTGTTTACATAATCGTTTTTACCAACAAGAAAATACAGTATTTGAGACTTTGTGACTTCTGAACCTTGGTATCTTGTAACGCTTCCAACATTAGACGGCTGTAAATATGAAATGTTTGTTTTTGGCGTTTGTGCTTGCGGAATAATTGGATACTTTTCAACGTCAAATTCTTCTTTTCTTGCAATGCTCCCTTTCGGCAATAAATCAGCAGTATAATCATGATAGATATCCCATTCACGATATAGTTCCAATTCGATGTCATTAGAATGACAAATAAAAACATCTGTATGATTATACCGCAGATAAGAAAAGTTTATCTGCTTAAACCATTTACAATCAGCTTTAAAACGGTTAAATTTTTCATGAACAAAATCATAACAAATATGAAAATATCGTTCCGTTTTATCATCTCTCGCGCGGAATGTTTTAGAAAGCTCTTTATACAAGACGTATGGCTCTCTGCATAACGCTTCGAAACTCGTCAACATTGCTCTTCCGTTTTCAGAACTTAACATCTGGTGGGAATCTGTCGTGACTATAATATTACAGTTTCCGTAATTGTTTTTAATCCATTCGATAACTTTAACATCAGTTTGCAAAATTTCATCTATAACAATATTCCCATAGGGGGAGTCTTTTTCCTCAGAGAAAAATAATCCATCATCAGTATGGAAAAGCCCTCCGGCTATTGTATCACAATAACACCCGTAACGATCTCGCGCATCCCTTTTTAACTTGTTAGTAGAAGTAAATCTCGCATAATCAATGTTTTTTTCTCTGAAAAATCTGTCAATATTACTACTTTTGGCGCTTCCGGCTATTCCGCAAATAATCTTAACTATACGCGAGTTAAGCATATCACAGTCAGAGATCCCAAAAATATTAAGATTTTTCTCTGTACTTCCTTGTCGTTTTGTAGTCCGGTGAAAGTTCTCCAACGCTATTCCACTCCTCACGATATACCGCGAAACGATCTTTCGACTCATCCGGGGATATAAGGATATCACTATATCCATTCGCCAAGAGAATCGACCTTAACGCCATAATAACTGACCACTGCCGCCCGTCAACGCCTTCATAAAACAATCGCGCAAGGGAAATTTTATCAGGATCATCCCAGAAAATTCCGGCATTTTCATACAATAAACCTCCCGATTTTCTTTCCTCGGCAGACGATCTAATAACTGATGGGATATCCCACCATCGAACCGAAGGAAGATCAACATCCTTGAATGCATTCGGAAACTTATCTTCTTCTGAGTTAGTTTTTTCGCTCTCTGTATCGACCATTTCTTTTTCGTATGTGTTAATTCTCTTTTGTAACTGTCTCGCAGTTAAATACCTCAAGTCTGCGTATTCGCCCGGTTGAATATCCCGATTCACAAGTTCCTTAAAAGCTTTTAGCCGTTTTTCATATGCAGATTGCTTTAAAGTATTCTCCTTCGCAACCTGTTTAGGTGTATATTTCAATAAGGCTCTTTTTTCAGCATCAGAAAGTCTCTTCCTTCCTGTTAATTCTTTGTATTTATTAAATGCCTTCGCCGCCTTTAACGCCTCTTTAGAAATCTTCATTTTTCCGGCGGCTACTGGTCTGCTTGAGGATTTAAGAACCCTCTCAGCTTCCCGGATAATTTTCTTCAATTCTTTGTCTGTTTTAGGCACTCTTAATACCTCCTATTATTGATATACTCAAAAAATAAGCCTTTCGACTCCTGCGTCTGGAAAGTAATCTTTCCGTTTGCATACACTTCTTGCAACATCTGCCCCCACTGGTTGGATACATCAAACTCCACGCCTTCCGTATGGACAGAAACATCGTTACATACACAAGGAATTCGGGAATCCCGGCTAATTTTAGAAATATGCATTCCTAATGAAGTGCGAAAAACTCCTAATGTGTGTTCTCTGATTACTAACTGCATAATACAATTCCGAAAATCGAGTCCGGCAGACACGACAAAAGCTTTGTTGTCCAAAAACGTATTATTCTGGTTAGCTTCAAACTGCGCCGCCCCGGAGATAGAATTTCGCATTATTTCGCCCATCAATGATTCAGACACGGACTTTGCCGCAGTCTTGTTATTGACAATTTCAACATATATACCTTTTTGACAGGTGCGCTTTGTATCTGGACGGAAGAAGGTATTAACGCCTAAGTCGTTGAAAATCCAATTATCTCGTTCCGATACATTAGCGAGAAAGATTATATGTGTTAAGTTGATAGCATTATCCCAGTTTCGCGCTATGGTCTGCCAAATTTCGAAGATTCTCGCCATAGCCGGACGTGCCCGAACCCCCAACATCAATGTCCTTTCTCCGGTCTGATATGCTTCATCCATTAAAAGAGTGGCGCATTTAATACCACCGAAGGTATCTTTTATTTTAGATGACATTGATATGGGAATACAGTAACAAAAATCTCGCCCGTCCACCACCATTTTCTCAGCAGAGAACTGGATGTCCCTATTTCGGAAAGCTTTTATCTTTCCTTCAAAATCATCCGCCGGGAAAATTTTAGAAGTCCACCACTTTTCCAGATAGCCATTTTTCATATCGTCTTTAGTTCTAACTAAAAGAGCGGCTGTATAGCCGCTCTCATTAAATAAGTCGATAAGTTTAATGGCGTGACCGACTGTTTTTCCTGCTGTTCTGTTACCAAAGCAACAACCAATTATCGCGCTCCCGGCTATGCTACCAGTATTTCTGTCAATGTGCGTTAAATGCTCATACATTTCAACTGGATAGTAATAACCGTTCCTTATCATAGTTTACCTCCTGCTTTTTGCTTTCTTCGATCCTCCATTATCCTCCCACGGTGGCTTCTCATTGCCCGGATCAATAAAACCATCATCCTTCTTTTCGGGCATTTCCGTCTTTGACTGGCAGATTTCTACGTTTCGGACGATCACTTTTGTGTAGTAACTGCGATTCCCGCTCTTATCCTCCAAAATGTCGATATTCAGTGAACCATTTACCGCAACACGCAAACCTTTTGTAAAGTATTTCTCCACCATTTCGGCAGTTTCCCTAAAGGCTACACAGCTAATAAAATCTGTCGTATCTTTATTCCGGTATACCGCCAGCGTGAAGCGAGCAACTATTGTCTGCTCCCCGTTATTCGCTACATGAATGTCTGGATCAGCCGTTATGCGACCAACTAATGTGATACTATTCATCCTGTATCCTCCTATCTCGTTACGGGCGTTCCTACTGCATCAGCTTCGGCTTTCGCGATCTCAAAACCAACATCTCCTAAAATGTCCCGTTCAAGACGATCTTTCGTCGCATCATTCCAGTGTTCTTTCTTAGAACAAGATAACAGTAACGCCGCTCTTGCGTTAAGCATCTGCGCGTTGATCCGGTTATCCTTGGAATTATATGGATATAATCCGGCGTCCTTTAAGTTTTTCTCCATAGCATACATTTCTAAATACTGTTTTTTTGTCATTAAATGACCTCCTTTATGGTTATATTTTTGTATCCGGCTTTTCGCCTATATTTATCTTACAAGAACATTATACTAAATATAATACCATTTGTCAAGTCTTTTCGTAAATTTCTTTGTTCCTTTTTTCTTTTAACTCATCGAGTTCCTCTGGACAGTCACAATAAATATCGCAATACATAATCAGCCCGTCAATTAGTCCTTGACAGTATTCATGGTCATACTCATGCTCTCTGTACTCATCAATAGCTTCATTGATTCCCCATAAACACAGCTCTCTAATTTTCATAGCGCTATGCATATTGTCGCGTAATTCTGAATTTTCAGAAAAGTCAGACAATGATAATTTTTGCAACTCCACAGCGATCATGTCCCATAGATGCGCGGATTCATCAAGAGTGATATCTGGATCAGCCATAGCAACCCGAATAATACCATAACACTCCCCAACAATAAAGTTCCTCGCGTATCCGCTTTTCGAACTTACGTTCTTTAACCGTTCCTTTAACATACCTTCATAAAATGATAATAACATAATATAGCACCTCCTAATAATATGATAGCAAATTTTATAAAAAAAGTCAAGAAAATACTTGACTTTTTTACAAGTATATGATATTATAATAATGTAAAGAAAGTAATTTATTCAGAAAGGAAGATATATTTATGAAATCGAGATGTCGGGCAATCATGAACCTCGCAGATGAAACTTGCAACCAACTCAAATGCTATAAGGGTGCAGTTTTAGACTCCGTAATTAAATGTCTAAAAGCGCAAAGAGAATTTGTAGAAATAGACACTCTTCTAACAGACGAAGAAAGAGAAGATATGCGTGTATATATTACCAGCTGCATTGTAGAAATTTATCTTAATAAATATCTTTGATTTGATCGACGTTTTACTAATTTTAGTTTTCTTTTCCTCTTGCCGCTCTTCGGAGCGGCATTCCTATTCCTTCTAACAAACTGTCTTTCAATCCCCCTCCCAAATTTTCAAATTGTGTCACACAATTCCCGAAAACAACCATGTCAGAATTG
>ERZ1034807.104-NODE-104-length-13358-cov-10.558445_pt1 | contig 13358 bp, 15 predicted proteins | sample MGYA00520648_ERZ1034807 | MGnify/ENA primary metagenome ERZ1034807 (study PRJEB33766, sample SAMN09781684) | gut metagenome | biome: gut microbiome | host: Homo sapiens | place: Madagascar | study: EMG produced TPA metagenomics assembly of the PRJNA485056 data...
TAGAAATTTATAGATATTTTTATCTATAATTCTATAGAAATTATATTAGAAATAAATATTTATAATTTATTTCTAATAAATTAGGACAGAGGATATAATCCTCTGTCCATCGCGTTTTGGTTCTCGCGTTTTGGTTCTCGCTTATTATATAATGATCTTACGATCATTATCAGTATTACTTTGTCTATTAAACAGTAGGTACTACAATACTATCGCATCTAATCGTACTCAATACGTACGAATAGTGCTCGTAGACGCCTTTTCGTCTACGAGCAAAAATGGTCAAATATCTATTATAATAGATGAAGTTTTTGAAAAATGCATTTTGTTCCTAAACGTACGCATTTAGGCCTTTCTTGCAACATTATGGATCAAAAGGGCAAAATACATTTTTACACATCTTTCATAGGAATTTTTGGTTGCAAGACGAGATTTACGTCTCATATATGCAGTTCCAGATTCCGTCAAGAAGTTTTCAATAAGTTCTTTCTGTCTAAGAACTTCTTTCTGTTTTGCATTTGGCTTAGGAGCAACCGAGAATGTGATAAAAGATATATTGGTTACATCTTTATCTGTTGTAGAAACAAAGTAAGTTCCAATCATGAGAGAAATCAATTCTTTCATGGGAATAATATTCTCTTTGTTCATGACAATAGATTCAATGACAGCCTTGGCTTCATTAGGAGTAATATTCTCATCAGAAGAAGCTTTACAAAGTTTATAATCTACTCCATTAGAAGTAATAGCAGACATGACTGATTCAGTGAGTCTTTCAATCTTCAAAGCGTCATTATCAGCAAGATGATAGTCGCCCTGCTCAAAAGAGTCAGAAGAATAAGTCATATAGATATCTTTGTCATCATAAACTTTATAATATTCAGTAGCAATATTTTTCATAAAGCTGCCAATACGAGAATGGAGCTGCTGAATAAGATAAACAACATCTTCATCATCAAAGCTCTTAAACTTGGATTTATAAGTGGTAAACCAAGTATTTGTAATTGACTGAATTGCACCCATAACAGAACCCTTAGATGCAAGGTCATATTTCTGAGAAAGACTATTATTTACTACATATTCCATTACATGTCTAACAGGCACTACAGTGGGATAAGAACGGTAATGTAGTGAAGGATAGAACTTTCCAGAGAATGCAAGGAGGAGGATACTTACATCCCTCTCCTGGCGCGAATTTGTAAAATCGAGGCTCCTAATTACACACAATTGGGTCACTGTGAACGCATGTAGTGCAGCTTTAGGATTGAAGTTTGAAATTGCAGAGTAATAAGTTTGCCCTATTGCAGCTTCAATTTCAGACTTTTCAATTTCAAGAACTTTAAACAGTTCATCCATCTCTGTTTCGCTACATAAAATTCTTGAACAAGGAAGAGAATCATATACATCATCAGATCTCTTCGAAAAGAAATCATTTACATATTTCTTGTAGTTTGCTTTTATCTTAGAAGACTTCAAAGCCTTATCAACCAAAGGAAAGACAAGGTCTTTAATAGCATGAGTATCTCTACTAACCATACGTAATCACCTCTTAATGCTATGTTTCAGGATAAAAAAGAAAGAGGATTATTCATCCTCTTTCTCTTCTTCCTCAGAATCATTCCCAATTATGATTTCAGGAACGATCCCAGGAAATTCATTCATTTCGCACATTAGGCGAAATGAATCCGAATGTAACTTCAGAAGATGCCAAAGGATAACATTATCTGTCTCTTTGCATTTCTTAAACTGCTCAAGTATTGTTATATTATCCTTGACCATGAATAGTAGCATTCTTGGTTTTGGATTAAAGAAGTACGTAAGAACAATTGCTAATACCACGCCTATTATCATTACATACTTATTTGGATAAATATGTAATAGAGTAATCTGCAGAATTTGAAACCCAAGGTATACAGTAAGTACAACTAGGTACCCCTTAATATAATCAAGGATCATGGAAATACGCAGAGACTTGAGTCGTTCGATACCCTCATCGATATCGAACTCACTAGCTTTGATTCTCTTAAAGTTCGGAGTATTCTTCATTTTATTTTCCCTCCTTTCTTCTGAGAATCTTTTCATAATGACGAATAATTTCGTCATTACGAGCCAGAAACGGTGAAGCAATAAGCAGACCGATCGGTACAGGCGTGATCAATACCCATCCTAAAGATGCACCAGAGTGCATCAATAGTACCGCAACAATAATAGTCGCTATAGTCCATTCAATTGTAGTTGCAATCCAACGGCAAGCAATTCTTACCTTTAATTCAGTTGTCTTCTTCATAATCTTTCTCCTTTGTTTTTTTTTTATATTTAGAAAATGTCATTGTGGTATGACATTATTCTGCTTTATTACTATGATAATATACAAGTATAATCATAGACTTTTACGGTTCATAGCCAAATGAAGAATGAGGAGGGAAATCCCTCCTCATTTAAATATATCGATCACAGAATTTACAATCTCAGTAGTTGCAGGATTCAAAGGCTTTACACATTTATCGCTATTCCAGTATAGATAGGCATTATCATTATGTGTATATCCCATAGCCTGCCAGTCTAAAAGCATCTCTGCAATAGCATATCTAGGCATAGGATAGGCTTGGATATTTCCTTTTTCATCTTCATACAGCCAGAATTCAGGATGATGAGAATTTACCTGACAATGATGAAGCCAAGCTTTATTAAATAAACCTGCAATTTCTTCATCGGACTCCTGATCCTCATCTGATTTATAGAAGTTGAGTCTATAACCATTAAACTCCTCTTCTGTATATTTAGATCTATCATGATCTTCAATCTGCCATTCAAGCTTTCTCATATCAATAGAAAGTCTCTTACAGAGTTCCTCTCCAAACTCTTTAAAAGCTCTCTTTACATTAGAAATATGCAGATCAACATATTCTTTATATCCTTCAATAGCTGCTGCTCTAGTCATATAAGTCACCTCAATGATTAAGTAGATTTATTGCAATGTTGACGTGTTCATCTTGAAGGCCTAGAAGCGATGTAGTTTTAATACAGTGCCCTCTATGAATATCAATAATATCGCAGAGCTCGTCATCAATTATAATATATTTAGGCATATATCCAAACTGTTTTTGGAATCTAGCAAGCCAGATAGATATCTCAGTTCCTCTATGTCTATCATATTGAAGTGGTGTAAATCCAGAAATAGTCATACCATACCTCTGAAGTTGACTAGAGAGATTGATAACTGATGGAGAAGGAGTCATAGTACCCCTATCAAATCCAATTCTCCAACTAGAAGAAAGAATAATCTTAGCACCAGTATTATCGACTATTTTCTTTAGTCTATAGAGTTTATCTCCAGGAAGTTGTATATGATATGAGCTAGTTGGTTCTCCTCTTTGTTTCTTAATTCTAATATTTATTAGTGGATTGATGACACCATCCACATCTAAGAAAATAAATTTATCTTGCATTAATTACCACCTTCTTTAATAAGTGGTTTAAGAATTAATAAAAAAGAAAAGGGTAGGAATAAACCTACCCTTTTCAATTTACTTAATCCAGCAACGAATCATCTGGTCAGCCTTCATAGCAATGAGTTTCTCACCACCACTTACGGAACTTCCCACATGAAGCTGAGCGACAGGAATCTCATAATAGCTCTTGAGAGTCTTGATACAGATTACATTGCTATCATTACCACTCACGATACTATTGATCTTATCGCCACTGCTGAGTTTGATTACATTGAATCCCTTTTTATTGGGATTAATAGGCAAAGACATAATCGGAATACGATTAAGTTTACCAGACTCAGTAATCACAATGATATCGCTCTTAGTCTGATCGATAACACAGAGACCATCAACTACATCCGCATTATAGATGGATCTAGATCCCTTAGTATTTCTCTTCAGATAAGGAATATCATTTACATTGACAGACACAGCCTTCTTATCAGAATAGATGATAATATTGAAATTGGAATGAGCAATGATAATATCCTTGATAAAATCAGGCTGATCCAACTTCGCATACAGAAGACCAGAAGGAGGAACGTTGATGAAATCATCAAGATCCATTCTCTTATATAAGCCGCTTCTGGTAATAGAAATCAGATAGTGCTTGTTATTATGAGTGCCCTTCTTAGCAAGTTCCTTAATCACAGACTCAGGAATGATACAATTGATATTAGCTGTAAGTCCTTTTACAAGGAATCTGATATCTGTACCATTAGACTGTCTATCCGTGAAAGGAATCTTGTGCACAGGAAGCTTGAATACACGACCCTGCTCATCAAAGATCATAATACTATCCGTATTATCGATCTTAATCATGGACTTTACAGAGTCGTTTCTAAAGTTACCAATAGCTGTACCTCCAGGAACTTTACGAACAAAGTTCTTTTCAGTAACAGCAATAGTCATTTCGCCCTTAGGGATATCAAGATCATCGGTACCCTTGATGAGCTTGCACATTCTAGGCTTTCCATATCTAGCTTTGATATCAAGCAACTCTGCTTCAATCTCAGCTTCGATTCTCTTTTCATCGACAATCAGATCCATATAATACTTACGCTGCTTCTCAAGTTCAACAGCTTCAGCCTTATACTTATTCAGATAGCCAATAGAAAGTCTACGGAGATCTGCATTGATGATATATCTTGCCTGAAGGTCTGTAATCTTCAATTTCTTGATCAGATAATCAATCAGAATAGAGTCATCTGTCTTCTTCTGCTTTCTGATCATTGCAATGATATTATCAATCTCTCCAGATTCCAGAACCTTGATATATGCATCTCTTTCATGAATCTTGGTCTGAATATCCTGAAGGACATTGGAATACACTCTAAACTTTGTGAGCTTTCTCATATCAATGAAGCTCAAAAGATAAGACTTATAAGACATTCTCATAGGTCTAAACTTATATAGAGTTTCCATATTGATACGAAGGGTTTGCTCGACTTTGGTGTTCTTATAAATGACCTCTCTGACATAATTAGGATCTGCACCATTCTTAAGAACAATGACAAATCTCATTGTATCAGGAGTACATTCATCATACATATTCTCAATCTGAATGATTTTCTTTTTATCAACCAGATCTTCAAGCTTTTCTCTGATTGTATCCAAGAAAGTCATATCAGGAAGAGACTTGATAACTAAAGCAGTCTTGCCTTTATAAGTCTCAATATCAATCTTGCCTCTAATCTTGTAATGACCAAATCCAGTCTTAGAGATCTTCTCCCAATCACAATCATAGATTTCACAAGCCATACAATGATCAGGAACCAATGCCACATTTCCATCAGGATTATGCATCAGATAGATTGTAGCATCAATAACCTCTCCAAGATTATGAGCAGGAATATCTGCACGCAATCCAACGCCGATACCAAGACTTCCTTCAACAAGCAACAGAGGTACTTTTACAGGAAGATACTCAGGTTCCATACATGTATTGGAGTAATTGTCCAACCAATCAACTGCTTTAGTCGTATTAGCCAATTCTCCAATTACGCATTCAAGAGCAAACTTAGAGAGCTTGCATTCAGTATAACGTTCAGCAGATGCAGGATCGCCCTCCAGGTTGCCGAAAGATCCCTGATTATCTACCATAGGAACCTTAGACTCAAACCAGTTTGTCATAGGTTTAATAGTACCATAAATGCCACTATTATGAACACAAACAAAATGGTCATCGCCAATAGGGATAAGCATATTCTCATATCCAGATACAGTAAAGTCATACATCGGAATCTTTTCTTTTAATTCAATGATCTCGATAGTATCAACCTTCAGAGTGCTACGGAAACCATTAATGTTATACTGAACAAAATAATCTGTTCCAGTAACATCTTCAGCATTTTTCCACTGGAAATAATTCATGAGAATAGGGTGATTTGCAGTACACTGAATAGAGAATCCATTGGTTGCTATAATCTTATAAATCTTATCTGCATAAGTGCCAATTCTAAAATGAGTGGCTTTTGCAGTTACTACCTTTCTAGATACAGGATCAAAAGCTTTAATCTCAAGCTCTTTTACTCCAGACTTATACACAGACTCGATATCAGTAATATTTCCATCGACTGTATAAACCTGAGTGAGCCCTCTGAGGCAGTTTCCGTGAGGGTGGTACAGTTTCATTACATCACCGACAACTGCTGCAGACTTTACAGTATGAGTAACAGCTTTGGTGTCATGAAACATAGTCCAGAGAATTCTTCTCTGGACGGGCTTTAATCCGTCTCTCATATCAGAGAGAACTCGTTTATAAGTTGTGTATAAAGCATATCGAGTATAGTCATCCTTGAATTGTTCATTAGATGACTTATTCAAAATTGTTTCAGCCATTCTTAATCACTCCTTATAAGGTTAATATAGGGTTTACAAAAAAATAATATATAATTAAGATAGGAAATAGAGAGGAAGAAGAAATCTCCCTCTCTATTATTTAATCGTTTTGGAAGGTATAGGATCGAAATATTCATCATCTAAATATATAATCCTGCAATCTGCATTATTGAATGGTAAATAACTATCAAGCAAAGCAGATCTATCATTAGACCTCTTAAAGAAAGTATTTATTACAATCTTTTTATTTTTGAAAAATCCAGAAGTTGCTAAAACTTCAGTACATCCATTATATAGCAATTCAGATTCCCCAAAAAGAATATTGTAATCGAAATCATAGTTGCTTCCATTGATTACAAAGAATTCGAATAATACTTCTTTCTTTGTCTGATCTAGGAGAATATATCTAGATTTTGCAAATTTTGATAATTCTATAGCTTCTCCATACTTCATTAATTTATCTGGAATAGTATCAGAAGCTTTATCATTATCTAAGCATATATACACAAATCCATTTCTTCCAGAAGGATGCGCATGCTTAATAGCTTCTTCTAGAGTATTAAAATATCTCCTAGAATATTTGCCATGCTTTGTATTAATACTAAATTTTGTCCCCTTATAAATCTTGACATGGTCAAGATACTTAACTTCTTTCATATTTTCTTTTAGCCTCCTTAATTTCATCCTTTACATTATCGTAATCTTCTAAGCCTTTTCCTACTTTAATGCATTTCTTCTTTAAATCATCACTAGCTTTATTAAATGCTTTATTAGCTAATTCAATATTGCTTCTAGTAGTATTATCTGCATCAGTGAATGAATCTGCCATTTCATCAGATGCAAATACACAGAATCCAATGGCACAATCAATGTCTTCAGGCTTTATATCTTTATTCTTATTACTTTTCTTTTTCATATTTGCTAATTTTGCATCTGTATCAAATGGAATCATTACATTATTTTCAGAATTATTTTTGTAAATTTTAACCCGTACTCCATGAGGAAGATTTTTATTTGTTCCGCCTTCAAATACTTCTACTTTTGTAATTCTTCCTTTATATTCTAATCTCATATTATTTTCATGAATTAGACCATAGTTTTCTGCAAGCATTTCAATAAACATAATATTACAACCTTTCTTTCTGCATATATATAATATGCAATCAAAAATTTTTACGGTGCAAGGATTTATTTCCTTGCACCATCTTATTCTTTGTAAGAATCTATCAAATTCCAACATAAGAATAAAACGGTGGATGGGTTTGCGCAGCCAATCTACTTGAGCTTATAGAACTGCAAATTCTATAAGTAGCTCTTTTGATTGTATGGTTTTTTTATACACACTTACTATATAGTTCAAAAAAGCTAATACCGGAGAGGATTTACCTCTCCGGTATCTCATTTTACTTCTTGATGTCGTTACGGTCGATAATATCGAGGCCAATGATGCAAGTGCAAACACCATCCTTGATAGCGACACGAGGAACAATAATGGGATCAGCGATCTTCTGGAACACCTTGATGGACTTAGCATACACTACGATAGTAGCATCGCCAGTCTCAGAGAATTCCTTGATGTAGCCAATGATAGTATTCCACTTAGCTTCAGGATTATCATTGACATAGGAAGCGGGCATATATACAGGGATAGAAATCTTAGAGAATGTGCTATTATTCTGAAGATCTTCCATCAGATCGATGAAAGAAGTTCCATCATATTCTTTGCCATTCTTAGTGATTCCATAGCAAGACACAGGGATCTCTACTCTAAGGTTCTTAGGGAGGCCATTAGGCTGGTGAGTAGTACGCTTACGCCAGTCCTTCTTGGGCTCCTTATCATTGTTTCTATTATAACCGCCATTATAGTTATTATTGTAGCCAACTCTACGGTTATTGTTGTTATTTCTGCGATCGTTCATAAAGCACATCCTCCAAAAATAAATATAAATAATACTAGTGAATTAAATTATGAATTCACCATTATTTTTGAGTTGTGCTAATTTATTAGTAAAAGATAAAAATTAAAAGAAGGGCCCTGGTATAGAGCCCCTCTTAATTATTAAACTATATCTGCCATTAAATATTCTTCTGCTGCTCTTCTAAATTTCTTAGCCAATTGCTCCATTCTATATTTAGAAGTTTCTCCTCTAGAGAGATTAATAGAGAGTAATGAGAATAAGAAATCAGTACAATATTTGGCAAAGGAATCAGCTATGTAGACATAGAGATCGTTATCAGATCTAGAAATTTCAATAGGAATAGATCCATCTGGCAGGTCTAGGAATTCATTGAGCTTATCGAACTTTTCTTTAAAATAATTAATTTGCTCTTCAGAATTGAAATAAATATTTAGTGTCATTTTACTATACTCCTTTCATATATAAAAAATAATGGGCGGATTAATTTCCGCCCATTATTCTTGTTACTCGTTGTCCAACGTTACGCTGGATTTGATTCCATTGACTTCTTCGAAGTCACGTTTATCGGTGACTCTGAGGATTCGCTTAGCATCTTCGTAATTACTCAGTGTATCGATAGTGACATAGTCAAGCTTGATTATATCATTATTGCCATTGATGGCATCCTCCAAGATTGCCATTGCGGCCTTGCTGCCGCAGACCATCTTGTAGCGGATTTTCTCCGTCTTCTTGGTCTCATTAATTTCCTTAATGAGATAGCCACGAATAGACTTATTATGGTTGTAATAAGCCCCAACCTCGAACAGAGAGTCATCTCTCCATTTATCGCCAAAGGCCTTAGATTCTTTGGTGACATCGTCGAACATGCTTTTCAGCATGTCCTTCAAACCTGCAAACAACTTAATTGCCGGCTTGAAGATTTTCATAGCCTTGAGAATAAACTTAAGGCTATCGCCAACAAACTCATCATTGATGTCAATGATGACCTTACGGCCATCATCAACCTTCTCAATCTTCTGAGAAGCAAACTTAGAAATCTGCTTCTCTTCGGAGGGATTGAGGTTTTCTTCGAACGTAGTAATCTGCTTATCCACGTTCCAGGGCTCGTCCGGAATGATGATCTCGCCAAATCTGCGGATCAGGTTTTTGCTGGCTTCGATATTTTCCTTGCTCATAGTAACTTCGATCTTCATAATATATTCTCCTTCCCTTGTCCCTGGGAGCTAGGTATTTTATAAGAGATATAGTGGTATATCTCTTTATTCTACTACTATAATATACAAGTATCTTAGGCGACTTTTACGGTTTCATAGAAAAAATAATAGAGGGGCTATTTTGCCCCTCTATTATATTATTTACTCATCATCTTCTACATGGAAAGTTTTCTTCCATTCATACTCATTGAGCCACTTAATGAGCTCTCTAGCCTTAGAATTTCTGAATACATATCCTCTTGTATACTCAAACTGGCTAAAAGCATTAGTGGATACAAAGTTATTGTACTCAAACCAACCACAGATAGCACCCATAAGAGTAGCCTTCTCTGCTTCGGTCATATCTTTTACATATTCGAAATGATGAGCTCTAGTGAACAGAATGCGATCATCTGTGCAGCCATATTCGACCAGCTCTTCAATCATATTCCGAGCTGCTCCTTTACCTCTCAGCTCAGGAGCTACATAGATGTCTTCAATGAAAGTGAAAAGATGATACCCACAATTAGAAAGAGTCATCATTGCGATAATATCGTCAATCATGAAATTAGCTGCAAAGCTTTCATTAGATTTGAAGCTATCTCCCATTGTGACTATCATATAGCATCCAGGATATTCTTTGAATGTGATCTTCTTTGTCTCAAGAGCTGAGCTCCTATATTTATCGACATTCTCCACATTCCAGGTAAGCTTAAGATTGCCGAATTCTACTCCAACCTTAGTTTCTTCCATAATAATTTACTCCTTTATATTATTTTATCAAAAGTGTGGTAGGGATAATAAATCCCTACCACAATCTTTTTATTCAACTTCAGAACGATCAACTTTCAGATCTCTCAGAAGTGCATACATATTAGACTCAGTATTTCTAATACTTTCAATCTCTTCTTTAGCAGATTCGATTGTATATCTGATAAGAGTTCTAGCTCCATCAGGTCTCATTGCACTCTCACCTAACTCATATCCGTTCTGTTCGCCCAGACCTTTGTATCTAGTGATATTAGACGGAGTCATAGATTCGAATGCTCTCATAAGAGTATAGATGGATACAGTATTCCCATCAAGCTTATAATATTCGTCATTTCCTTTGATGATATTAATAAGCTCGATACAACTGGAAATAAATTTATCATTCAGGAATACATACTGAGATCTAGAGTTTACCAGACCCTTAAGAAGAATAATTCCATTGATAGTTTCCACTTCAAGGAACTGATACTTCTTCTTCAAATTCTTAGCCATCTTCTTAGCATTGAATTCAGGTCTAATGAAATAGCTAACTTTATTGATTACAGAATCATTTGTAATGGGAAGAATTTCTTCTTCAGCATCATCCATTTCATCCTCATCAATAGCTACTTTCTTAGTAGCCTTAGCCTTCTTAACAGTCTCCTTTGTCTTTTTGGAAACCGCTTTCTTCTTAGGAGTAGCCTTCTTTTTAGCAGCCATATTGCAAACCAGTTCTTCAGAACCAAGCTCGATATACGGAGCCAATTCATATAAGACATTCTCCAGAAGATCTGCATCAATTGCAAAAGTATCGCTAATAATCTCCAGATCTCTCACATAGTTTCTATTTCTATAGAAGATGCCAGTGCAATCTTTATAAGAGATAGCTCTATTCTTGATATCTGTGAGACTATGAGACTTCAAGAAAATACTTTGAAGATATTTCGTGAAGTCAAGAGTAGAAGTAAAGTATCTAGTATTATTCTTACTGATCTTTACTCCATACAGAGGCGGTACCGCTCTGTAGAACTTACCTGCTTCAATGAGCCCTGGCATATACATCAGGACAAATCTCAAAAGCAAGCAATCGATGTGCGAACCGTCTGCATCTGCATCAGCAAAGGCAATGACTTTATCCCATTTGACCTTGCTGATATCAAAATCTCTACCATATCCTCCTCCTACTAAAGAGATAATGGCAGCCACTTCAGGATTACTAAGGAATTTAGATCTGCTTTCCTTAAAAGCATTCAGTTATGTTCACATAGGTCGTTACTCTATGCAGTTCTCTTATGAACTTCTCCATGTTTCCATGGAAGCTCAGACTATATCACCATCCAAATTATTTACCTCCTTTTTTTTTTTGGATGCCTCCCATTTCGAACTCACTTGAGCCCTACTCCCTTGCGGGATAGTCGTTGAACCTTTATTATAAATAGCCACCTGGTATGTATCCTGATAAATTACTCCTTCATCAGGCATATCAATAACTTTGCAATCCAGGTCTGCTATTTCATTCTCACTAAGAAAATCACAAAGTGCTTTGATTGCTTTATGAAACTTTCTATTTCCTTTTTCAGTGAAATAGAATTTTGTTCCTTCAGGTATTCTTACGTCAGGAACTTGAAGCTTATCTTCAAAGATAGCTGTCAATTTCCATATGTCATCAGATAATTTGTCGGAAATACAATCGTTTTCATCATCGTAATTATATGCTTCCTGAAGAAACCCTATATCATCATCAACTGTTGAATATCTATACAGTTTCATTTGTATCATTTCCTTTCTTTAGTGAATTATACTTGGCTGCTGATTAGCATATGATTTCTCACTTAGCTTTCCAGCAATTAAAGAAGTTTGCTATAGACATTACTATCTATAGGCCCATAATTCTAGGCAGTTTGCCACGAATCAGTTGTGTTCACATAGGTCGTTACTCTATGCAGTTCTCTTATGAACTTCTTCATGTTTCCATGAATGCTCAGACTATATCACCATCCAAATTATTCACCTCCTTCTTTGGATGCTTCCCATTTCGAACTCACTTGAGTCCTACTCCCTTGCGGGATAGTCGTTGAACCTTTTATTTTAGAAATTATATTTGCTCGAAATATCTGTAAATTGCTTTCTATTCTTGATTCTGGATATAAAATGAGTCAATGAATCATATTGTCTTGATTCTGTATTTTCTTTTGTTATTCCGAATTGAGCTAAAATTTCTTTAGCTTTCATTCCATCTTCTAGAAATCTACAGATCTTTTCTACATTAGTATTTGACATTTTCTGATCATATCTTCCTTTTGTAGAATCGAAAGTATAATTCTTTGAAATCTCTTTATAATATCTTCCAGATCTGATATTACTAATAGTATCGCAAAAGTTCTGCAAATCATTTTGAGGCATAGCTAAGATATCATAACCTAATCTAATTAAAATATCTTTATAACTCGCCCCAGTAGAAAGCATTTCGCATATTACATGAACTTGTGTATCATTGAATAGATTACGCATATTTCTATATTCAGCAAATATATAATCCTTGCTAATTGAATTCCAAGCCTTTCTCTTAAGTATACATTCTACAGATCTTCTAAGATCTTTACAATCAGTTTCACCGATATCTTTGTATATTTCTTCAAAAGGTTTTCCAACAGCAAGATCTTCACAAATAATTTTAACTTGATCATTTGTGAAAACAGCCTTTGAATGATTCTCTGCAAAATTATGATTTAAACATAGTCTTTCAGCATGAGCCCTATTCTCAGCTCCCGTTGTCCATTCTAGTTCAAGATCATGATTATCATTTTTAACTCCTTGCATATGATTCACTTCAAAAGCTTCAGGATTTTCAATTGGATGGAAAGTAAGCATTACGAGCCTATGAACTAAGAAATGAATTGGTCTGCCATCTATAGTAGCTAATCCAACCCTGCAATATCCATCATCTGTATATTGTTGACTTAACTGCTGACCTGTAATTTTATTTATTACTTTTCCATAATTACTGATTTGATATATAGGTTTAATACCTTCAATATCAATATCTTTAAATACCTCATCACTAAATTGAATTGGTATATACATATTCATCATCCTTTCTAAAATAATTTGGCTGCTGATTAGCATATGATTTCTCACTTAGCTTTCCAGCAATTAAAGAAGTTTGC
>ERZ1034807.109-NODE-109-length-12121-cov-101.390353_pt1 | contig 12121 bp, 17 predicted proteins | sample MGYA00520648_ERZ1034807 | MGnify/ENA primary metagenome ERZ1034807 (study PRJEB33766, sample SAMN09781684) | gut metagenome | biome: gut microbiome | host: Homo sapiens | place: Madagascar | study: EMG produced TPA metagenomics assembly of the PRJNA485056 data...
AAAGTCGGTCGTACATCGCCGCACCTCCTTTGTTGTGTCCATAGTACAAAAAAATAGGCGCTCAAAAGCGCCCGTAAAATGCCCGTATTCTGCCGCAAAAATATTTTTAAAAACTTCGTTTTTTATCTTGACATATTATATCATTTGCGATATATTTATATCATCGAAGAGGGCAAAGCCCAGGAGGTAAATAAAATGAACGATATCCAGATGATTATTGCCATGGCAAAAGGCGCGATCCCCACCGGCTCTGAGACCCTTGCGAAAAAGACGTTCACGACGAACGACAAAGAGTATTCTGCCACCGCATCCATCAGCGTCCTGCACGAAGTTCTTGAAGACGGGCATCTGGGTGAGATCGTAAACGGTGGTTGCGATGTCACCACCAGCGGCGGTGTTGTGTACGCCGCGCAGACTTACTACGAAGCCATTAAGATGGCAGAGGAACTCGTGGCGCATTGGAACGACGGTGACTACAACTGGGAGCCTAAAAAGGCTCAGTGGTAAAGGAGGATCCAACATGACGATCAAACAGTACCGCGAAGAGCTTGGCATGACGCAGGCGCAGCTCGCCGCTGCGCTGGGCGTCGCCCAGAACCACGTCTCCCGCTGGGAGTGCGGCACCGTGAGCCCGAGCGCGGACACCTTGCGAAAGATGGCGGAGATCTTCTCCTGCCGCATGGACGATATCACGCCCGCGGTCAAAAAGCTCAAGGCAAAGGATATTTTTACCTGCGAGGCCTACGAGGGACTAACTGCCGATCAGCGCCGCAGAGAGTTGAAGGTCCAGCAGGCGTGCGAATACAGCGGATGGCGCAGGTATCCCACAACCATGCACTTACTGGTGAAACGTATTCCGTCGGAGTGGTGGGATATGCACAGTGCACAGCAGATCGGCGAAACGATGGCGCTGCTCAAAGCTGCTTATGATGACGGCGTAGCCTTTGGGCGTGAGCACCCGGAAATGCAAGGTTGACATTTGCAACCCGGCGTGGTACATTGATGATGTCGAGTATGAGAGGCGCTCATACTTGGAGTGGCACGATCCTGCCGCCGTGGATTGAAATATGTTAAAAAGCAATTACGAAGCGGAAAAAGCACCGACTAATCGTCGGTGCTTTTTTCTTGCCCATCTGTAATTTTTGCGTACGCTCTTCGCCGCATTTTAGCTAATCCATCGATGCTGACGTGCAGCATATCCGCCACCTGCACGCAGCTTTTCTGCCGCACGTCGCACTCGATGATGCACGACGCCTCGTCCGCTGGCAGCTCAAACGATAAGATATATGCCACGGCTCGCTTCGGAGCCATAGAGGATAATTGCGCGCGGATTGACCTGTGCTGACTGTCCATGCCCCGTGTGGGACGTTGCAGAGCGCTTTCGCGTGGCTTTCGCCGCCCGCTCCTTCCTGTGCCCAAATCGGGCACCGTTATTTTTTAGTTGTCTCTGTGATCCATGCCGCGACATACTCGCTCCACGCTTTTTGCGTCGCAGGGCCAAAAGATCCGTCAACAGCGACGCCCCAGCCGCAGGAGACGAGCAGCCGCTGCAGCAGCTCGACCTCTTTTCCGACATCTCCTTTTTTGAGCGCTCGCTTTTCCGTGGGGTATGTAGGCATCCCATAGCCGCGAATGTATCGGCCGTTGACCTCCAGCGTCCGGTATCCGCACCGGTGAGCGCTGCCTATGTTGCCTTCAAATACGGTTAGGCGGCGACCAACGACGTGCGTCACGATGCCGGTATGGTTCGGCGCGCCGGTGCAATCCGTCTTAGCGTAGTTTTTGCCGTCGCCCCAGTGGTAAAAAATCTGGTCTCCGATCTCCGGCACATGGTCGTCCGCCTCGACCCACAGCCCGCGCACCTGATATTGCCGCATCTGTTCGCCGCAGCTGCACTCGATCGGGATCACGTCTGCAAGCCCGCAAAGAATCGCAGCAGCGCTGACTGTGGCCGCGCAGTAGTCATCCTTTGTGGTCAGCGCGTAGCCGCGCGGGTGGGGGAGATAGCTATTATAAGCATCGACGATCTGCTTGTGCAGCGCGTCCCCGCGCGCCGCTCCATCCCACGCAATGAGCGTCTCGATAAATTTCTTCATTTCGCGTCTCCTGCATCAGACGAATCGGATGGCGTAATACTGCCGCTGCCCGGCGTTGATCTTGTTAACAGGGCCATTGATAGCCGCGACATGGCCGCCATCCAGCATAACCGCCATATCAAGCTTAAGCTTGTCGCGCGCGTAGGCATTGACCTGCGCCGCGGTCATCGACTTGCAGTAAACGCCGTAAATCATGTTGCCCTTGCTGCCGATCAGCGTGTGGTTGGTCTTGCGCAGGACATCGCTGTATGCGCCCGTAAAGCCCTCCGTGACAGGATTATACAGGCCGAGCAGGCCGAGCCCGCCAACGGCCCAGACGACACCGGAGGGCAGCAGGGCGTTGATAGAGGTCACACGAGCTGCGCGGATGACGCCATCCCGCGTCTTATACAGGACGCTCTCCGGGCAGGACGGCGCGTGGCAGCTCGTGCCGCACAGCACATGGCCGTTGCGCACGAGGATACTGCAGGGCTGTCCGGCCCAGGAGAAGCTGCCGGAGATGGCCATGGAAGGCAGCGCACCCTTGGGATTATAGGGGTCAATGTCTCTGCCAATGATCGCGGGCTGTCCGTACAGCTCCACGTTGAGCGGAAAGCACCCGGCGCCCACGCTCGCCGCAATGTCGCTCATCGTCTGGTTGCCGATATACCCATTGTCCAGCGCGCCGACAGCGCGCTGGACAGCTTTGATCATGCGGACCTCCTCAGAGGTCGCACCGACTACGTCTCTCATTCGTCCTCTTCCTCCTTTTCTTCTCCGCCGGTCAGCTTTTCCCCGGCTGCGTCCACTGCGCTCTGCCCCACAGCCAGCAGCCTGACCAGCCACACAGGGACTTTTGCGCCCATGCTCACGCCATGCTCGGCGAGCGAGCCCAGCTCGCCGATGATGTACCACACGACGACCAGTGGGCTGATCAGGACACTGTACTCAAAAGGAAGTTTGACGTCCGGGAGGTTGCTGAGCATCGCGCCGATGAGCCAGTCTGCCACCATCGCCACGCTGACAATAACGACGATACCGCCCTTGTGCCACGCACCTTCCCTCAGCTTTGCGCTCGACCACTCACCGCGCTTTGCGGCCGCGGCAGATCCGACGAGCCAGTCAGCCAGCATCAGTGCTACCCATACGATCAGGAGCCAGCCGAACCAGCCCCAGAACGAGGTCAACAATGCCACCATTGCCACAACCCATGCCTTGATAGCCATCAACGTATTATCCTCCATTTTCTCAATCTCCTTTATTTTTTAGTTTAGTTTCCCGTCTGGCCAAACGCCAGACGGTTAAAGCTTTCCCACGCGGCGCTCCCAGGGACAATCTTTAGAAGCAGAAGCCGAAGGCCACGCCAAGCGCACGGTTCTTTTCGTAGTAGTCGGAGCTGCCATCGGTGTAGACGCGACAGAAATTCGAGTAGATGCTTTTATACGGAGAGCGCTCCCACCAGGAGTACGCGGTGCTGCCTCGTTTCTTCACCTTGCTGTTGCCCGCTTTGTAGTAATTATACTGCGTGCCCTCACTTTGCTTGGACTGTTTGACTGTGCCGAAAATCTCTATCTCGCTCAGCAGAAACAGCTTGTCCTCCGTCTGTTCGATGGCGGTGTTCTGGCCAGCAGCCGAGGTCAGCTTTTTCACCTCGCGGATGCCGCTTTGCACCTCTGATGGCATCAGGGCAAGGATGTCAGGCAAGTATTTCTGCCGCATGTCGCAGTTCGACCATGCGCGGGTGTAGTTGGAGCTGTCCATCTGTTTTACGTCCGCGTAGCAGTCGTGCATTTGAAATGTTAGTGGAGCCACGCCCTCTTCTCCGCCCGCATAGACGTCGTGGTTCTTGCCGATGATGTCGATTAGATAGTCCTTGCCTCCAATGGTCATTAACTTCTGGTCTCCTACCGCCCATGTGTCCGGCACTGCATTGTTGTGACACGACGTGATAATGGAAGCCCAAGTATTGGCCTCAAAATGTTCCTTTAGAAAGCTCAACGTCAGCGTGTAGGAGGTCGTGCCGGAAACGACGTTGACGGAGTCGCTCGTCGTCTGCCCGTTCTTGGCTGCCGTGACCGTGTACGCCCCCGTCTCCGCGACGGTAAAAACCGCCGCTCCGTTGCTCGTCTTTGTTGCGATTGTCGTCCCGTCTTTTTCCAGCGTTACGGTCGCGCCGGAATCTATATTGACGGTAATCGTTGCAGAAAAGAACGTCAACATCACCGCGTAGCTATCTACGAAGGAAATGCTTTTCATGTCGGACGTTTGCCCGCCCAGCGTAGCCTTGACGCTCCATGTGCCGGCCTCCGGTACAATAAGTGTGCAGCTACCGTCCGTGCTAACGGCACTCACAGAAAGCTCGCCCTTTGTCGCCGTAACAGTCGCCCCCGTAGTCGCGCTAACCACAATTTTCAGCCCCGTCCCTGTGGTGATAGCGTTAATCGCAGAAACGTATTCGTCAGGGTAAGACAGCGCAGCGCTCGTTCCACCTTTTGTTCTAATTGCGTCTGCGACCTTTTTAAGGTCAGTGTCATTCGTCAAATATTCCGCCATCAGAAGCTCACCCCATTCGCATTAGGCACAGAGGCCGCCGCCCATACTCCATCTACTACACGCAGGAATTTTCCATTGTCCGATGCTGCAACAGTAGGCAGTTCTTTTGGGTGCACATGGTCCTCTCTCGAATAAGCGGTCTCGCTGCCCGCCGCAGCAGTCCCCGGCGCTTTCGGCGTGGCGTCGGAGGCGGAAGGCGGCGTGGGGATACCAGCGATCGCATTGTCGATATAAGCGAAAATGTCTTGATTTTTTCCGGTGGGGTCATACACCGAGGCCAGCATATCACCCGTACCAGCACCGGAAGCGCCTCGGCAATAGCCCGCGTCGTAACTTGTACCATTCGATAACGTTACAATCATGTGATAGTCACTCTGACGAATGGTAATACCAGTAATGGTAGGAGCATCAGCGCCTGGATTGCCTTGAGGACCGATTTCGCCCTGAATACCTTGCTTACCCTGTTCGCCCTGTTCACCTTTATCACCAGTGTCACCCTTGTCACCCTTCTGGAGCACAAGGTTCAGCACCTGATTCGGAGCATCACCAGTAATGGACGCACTTGCAACTGCACCAGACGTAACCGAGCCGATGGTCAGCACGTTTGCGGGGCCAGTCGCACCTGTCGTACCGGTGTCACCCTTCGGTCCCTGTGGAATACCGAGCGTCAGATTGCCCGTTTGCTTATTATAGACCGCCGTGGCCTGACTGCCTGCGGGTAACGTGGTGACTGTAACTGTCATCACGTCCATTGCTACGTACTTTAGCAGCGTTTTTCCCGGAAGTTTTTTCGCCTCGCCGCTCTGCTCAAGCACAAAAAGATCTTCGTTGGTAATCTGTAACGCTTGGGTGAGGTCGGAAATTGCTTTATCAGCCATTAATTACCTCGCTTTCCTTCTCGAGCTTCGTCTTGCCCTCTTTGGCGGGCGGCTCGTCCGGCTTGTCCAACTCGGCAAAGGCGTTTTCAAGGTGCTGCATTGCCATTGCCACGCGCTTGGCGTCCGCGCCCTTGACATAGACGCCTATAATCATGCTGTAAGCACCATCGATCTGCTTTTTGAGTTTTTCCTTATCCATCAAAACCAGCTCCTTTTCTCCAAGGCTTTCACTCTTTTCACAAGCTCCTGAATCATCATTGTATTGAGCGGAATTAAACTATCGTAGCGAATGCCGTAGGTGTACCCCGTAATGTTATGGTTTTCATCTCGAATAGGCATTTTGCACCAACCGGAAAACTCAGATGCAGCAATGCCGTTGTCAGCAAGGCTTTGCTCCATATCCTGCGCGATCATACCGATATGGTATCGTCCGCTCTGCCCCTCGTTGTATTTAAAACGGCAAGGCTTGAGGTCGAGCAGAAATTGACGATAACGGGATAAATCATAGTCGATGCTGTTTTTCACGTTTTTGTCAGAGCTGTAAATGACCGTTCCGTCAGTCGCCCATACAGTCGGGCCAATTTTGGCCGCATCGTCGTCTAATTGGAGTCTCGTCCTATATGCACTCGTAATGTACACATTGCCGCCAGAATCGAGCTGAATCCCGCCGTCATACGTACTGATGCTAATGCCGTAGCCAGTAGTGGTATCTACCAGCTCGATAGTCCCGATTTCAGTTCTGCGGTTCGCCATAAGTGAGACCGTTTTGCCACGCAAAATTTCCGCTGTAATACTGGTACTGTCGATGTAGGTGTCGATGCGGTCATCAACTTCACTTGAGCTCAGACCTGCATTGTTGTCGACATACGTCTTAGTTGCGTAATCCGATCCATCGGCAAGATCTCCAACATAAATGCCTCCCGCCTGGATCTGGCTTGCCTTGAGCGTGCCGTCGATGTTGACCGCATTGACGTGTAGGTCAAGCGTGTCTGTGCTCAGAGTGGTGCTTCCTGCCTTAAGGGTAAATGTGCTGCCGCCGCTGCCGCTGGACACGCTCAGCTCAATTTTTTCGATGCTTTGGTTGATAAGGCTTTGTGCCGTGCTGCCGTCGATTTTCCCGCTAACTTCTGACCGCACATTTCCAAGCTCCACACGCAATGTAGAAATGTCATTATCTACGCCGTCAACGCGCAACTCGATTTTGTTTACACTCTGATCGATCATACTTTGCGCGGTCTTTCCATCGATCTTAGTGGATACCACCGATTGCACGTTGTCAAGGGACACGCGCAGAGAGGCCATGGCACCATCAACCCCATCAATACGGAGGTTGATCTCCTCGCTGGTTTTGGTGATGAGCGACCGCGTCTTTGCCATGTTGCGCTCGATCTGCCGCTGCGTTGGCGATTTGTACGGATACTCGTCGTCCAGCTCGTCAGCATCGGGGGAGGAAATGCCGGAAGCGCACAGCGCTGAAAAATTGGTCTCCTGTGTGATGAGCGGCACATAGTGCCCCGCTACTGTCATTGCATCGCCGATCTCTGCCGCGATATTCAGCAGCGCGTCGCTGCCCTCGTATCCAGTGTGTGAGTATCCTTTCACTTTGCCAAGAACAGCCCGCGCCATTTCTGCCGTTCCGTCAGGGTTCAGCGCCGTCAAGGTCTTGCCGGTATCGTCCCCGGCAGATGCGACCACATCGCCGTTTTCGTCCAGCAACTCCACCTTGGAGATGGGCTTTGATGCAATACCGGGGGAAAACTCCGCGATGCTGCGTCCCAAATATACTTTGTCCATAGTCTCACCCCTTAAACGAGGATACGCACGCCGCCGAAGGTGATGGCGCTGCCGGTCTCCGTGATAAGATAATTGGTCTCGGCGGGCATGGAGTTCAGGCTTACCAGCAGCAGCTTCCCCTCGTCCGTGATGATCCAATTGCCCGCGTTGGCAACCGCGACGCGGGACAATGCTTCGCGCATCGTCATATCGCCCTCGCTGTCAACAGGGTATTGCACGGGGAACGCCGCGTTGAGCTGCGTCCTGCTGTCCACAGAAACGCCCATGCGCGCCGCGATGTCATTGACCGCCGTCCATACGGGCATCGGCCACGTCTCCGCGTCATAGCTGCTGTCGAGCCATGTTTGCTCCGCCTTGAGCATGGAATCATACCCGTGCACACTCAGAACGCCCGTTTTTCTATCGGTTTTTCGTGTTGCGAAATAGAATACTCCCTTCGGGATCCATTCGCTTTTCTGCTCTCCTGATACAAGCCTCACGTAAACCTCAATTTTTGCCTGCCGCGGAATATCGCCCTTTGGAATGATCTCAAAATCGATTTGCCGCGCCGAACAATTGCCAATGCCAAAGGTGGAATACAGCCCACCGTAGACACGCAGACTGTCTTTCACGATATCTGCTTGGCTGTACTCCACCCCCGCAATGCTTAATTTGGTTTCTACGCGATGATTCTTGTCGGCAAGCAGTGATAAGTACAAATCACTTACACTGTGCATTAGATTTCCCTCAACTGTATCTCTCCGCCCTTATACCTGCGTTTTCCGTCAACGGACACAAGCGCAAACGCCGCGTCAAGATTGCTTGTCACGCGCATTGGTTTTACCAAGTCTGTCTTGGTATATGGGTCGGAAAATGTCACCTCAATGGTCGATGCGCGCAGCGCGTCGCAATAAGCCGTCGCCTCGTCCTCCGTCATCGGGAAGAGGGAGAACGTCACGACATAGCGGTCTTTACTCCGCACCGCGTGCTCCACATCGTCCATCGTTACAATGATCTTTCCGTAGCTCACCTCGCGCTGAGCGGAGTAAGTAGATACCTTTTCGTGCACGTCAAGCGCGCCGAGCTTCAGTGTGATATCCATTTACACCCCCATTGCTCGTTGGAGCTGTTTGTTGTATTTGTATGCCGTCTCGCCGATTACCTTCCCGTCAAGCACGGACTGCACAACGATGTTGATATCGCCGCCCATGCCGCTGAGGGAAGATAGCGCGCTGCGCATCTGGCCGCCAAAAGATTGCTCCGCGCCGATCTGTGCCGTGCCGAAGTCCAGACCGCCAGTGATGCCGCGCTTAATGTTGTCATACTCGTTGTCCCAGCCCTCGCCAAGACCAAGCGCCATATTCTCGCCGATCCCCGCAAACACGCGGGACGGAGAGTGAATGCCAAGAACGCCCTTAACGTTATCCACAATGCCGCCGAAGAAACCGGACACCTTTTCTTTGATCCAGCTCCCCATCGCCTTGATGCCGTCCCACACGCCGCGCACAATGTCCTTGCCGACCTCGATAATGTCAGGAATGGAATCGACCAATGTTTTAATGATCGTTGCCGCCATATTCAAAACGCCTGTGACCAGCTGCGGGAGGTTCTGCGCCAGCCCCTTGACCAACGCAATGACCATTTGCAGACCCAGCTTGATAATGTCCGGCAGCTTGTCGATGGCATAGGAGACAAATTTTTCGATCATCTCCGGCCCCTTTTCCTGCACCACAACGCCGATGTTTTCAAGGATTCTCTCAACGACCGGCAATAGATTTTCCGCCACCGTCGCGGTGCTGCCCAAAAGGTTCGTGATGAGTTCCGACATGTCGGCATTCTCATCGCCAAGCCCCGTGATAAAGTTGTCATACGCCGCTTTCATCGACGCGATAGAGCCTTGGATCGTCGTGCTGGCTTCCAGCTGCGTTGTGCCCGTAATGCCCATTTCCGTCTGCACGGTATGGATAGCGTCAACGATGTCCGCGTAGCTGTCGATGGTGTAGTTGGTGTAGTTGCCCTGCGCGGCGTTTAAGGCGTTTGCATCGTCCAAAAGCCGCTGCATTTCCTCCTTCGTGCCGCCATAGCCGAGCTTGAGGTTGTCGAGCATGGTATAGTTCTGCTTGGCAAAGCCGGAATACGCATTTTGAATGGATTCCATGCTCGAACCCATCTTGTTCGCATTGTCGCTCATGTCGGTAATGGCCAGATTCGCCTTTTCCGCCGCCGCGTCCGTGTCGCCGCCCATCGATTGCAGCAGCGACGCGGAAAACGCCGTCACGGTGGTCATGTACTCGTTCGCGCTCATGCCCGCCGTCTGGTATGCGTTCGCGGCGTACTGCATCACGGTATCGGCAGAGGACTTAAAAAGCGTTTCCACGCCGCCGACCAGCTGCTCATACTCACCGTAGCTTTGGATCGCTGCTTCGCCAATGTTTTTTACAGCGCCCGCAACCGCTTTCACGCCAGCAACGATGGCTTGCCCCGCAATATTGGCTTTTAGCACGTCGCCAAAGCTCAATGCCTTTTCTTTGGTATCCCCGAGGTTTTTATCTACTTCGCTCGTGTCTACGCTGATTTTGACAAAAAGGTCTAATAAATTCATTTTCTCACCACGCTTTTTAGTATTTTTGGTGAAAAGTCCTTGAAAAGCCAAGGCTTATGTAGTACAATTTCAGGAAAGGAGGGTTTTGCCATGATTAATTTCAACAAAGATTCCGCATTTGACTTAAAGCCTATTTCCATTGCCGAAGTCCGCGACGAGGTCAACGGTCTTTTGATCGCTGGCGAAGAGATCGCCTGTGCGTTCAAAACGATCCGCGACCAGCTTATCTTCACCAACAAGCGCATCATTTCCGTTGACGTGCAGGGCATCACAGGAAAGCGGAAATCGTTCAGCTCCATGCCCTTTTCCAAGGTGCAGTTCTTCGCTATCCAGACACCCGGCCTTGTTGAGCTAATCCCCGACAGCGAGCTTGTCCTGACGTTCTCCAATGGCTTTACCGCCAAATTCGAGTTCAAAGGCGATACCGACATCGGAAAGATTGGCCGCATGATCTCGGAATACGTCCTCAAATAACGCCTATCCCTCCGCCGCCCCGTCAGGGGCGGCTTTTTTTATCGTCAATCCGCACCGCGCGACTACATCGGCGGTAATCTCTTCGCACGTCCTGTTGTCCTGCTTTTTCGGCTCAATAATGTCCGCGTATCGCGCCTTGATGTAGTCCCCGCCCGCGTATCGTGCCGTGTTTTCGGCCACAATGCGCAGCGCGTCCGTCACATAAATGCGGTATGCGTCGTTTCTTGCTTTCTCATTGAGCCTCGCCACGCAGTACCGCAGGAACGGCTTTATTCGTCTTTGCCCTCGGTATTCTCCTGCGCAGAGCCAGAGGTTTTCCCGCTCTGCGCTGAGAGAAAAAGTGCGCCGAATGCTTCATCGGTCAAAAGTTCCGTCGCATCGCGCATCAGCTTGACGAGATTCAGAGCACCCTTGTAGCTCTCCGCGCTCACGCCCTCAATAGAGGCAAGAATTGCGATGATATCGCCCTTGTGGCCCTTGAGCAGCGCAGGGAGCGCTTTGCGCGCCCGCTGCGTCATAAACTCTTTGGCTGTCATGCCCTCGGGCAGCTTCTCGCGCTTGAACATTGCGGATGCCGCATCGTCCTCCGCAATGTTAGCAATCGGGTCGATGATATCCGCGATGACGTCAAAGACGCGCTCGCCCTGAATGTCGGAAAGTCTCATTTACGCCTCCGCCGTGCCGGCCTTGATGTAAATTTCAAAGGGAACCGTGTCTGGCGCGCTCATAGAGTAGTGACCGGTAAACTCGAACGCAAACTGCCCCTTGGACTTGTCCGCCGTCTTGAGCTGGAAGCCGCCCGTGGAAAGCGCGTTGAGCAGCTTGATAGCGATAAAGCCGCCGTTTGTTTCGCCGTTCTTGTCGGAGTAATCGCCCACGAGCCAAATATCATCAAAATCCGCGTCCTTGAGGTCGTTGCGCGGTGTGACCTTGGTCGTATCGGTCGTTCCGATGTCCGCCGCGCCGCAAAGCCGCTTTGCAATGGCGGTATCGGCATTAATAAACGTACCGGCCATTTTGACCTCCCACGAATCGAGCGTTTTCAGCTCCTTCATGTTCTTCGGGCAGTTGTCAATATCCGCGCCCATGTCCGAATAAGTCGGCGTGGCGGTAAAGTTGACGCCGCCGGTCGTTGCGCCGATCTGCCCCGCCTCGCCGATGGTGCCGGTCGCAGGCGTGAAATCGGTCGTCAGGATACCGGCGTTGATCTGAAGCTTCTGAAACGCATCAGTAGGAATCTTGGTAAATTTCATGTCGTTGTCCTTTCATCAGTTTTGCGACAGAAACTCAACCGTAATGTTGAGATACCGCCGCTTGATGTTTTTATCGCTTTCGTCCGCGATGTTTTGGCACCACGGGGAGCCGCGCTTGATCCACATCGCGCCGCCGTCATACGGCACAAGCACGCCGCCCATGCCGATGGCGTCGGAGATCTCCTGCGCCTTTGCATTGGGTACCGCTTCGCTCTCGGTGTAATACCAGAGGTTGACCGTCAGCGCGATTTCGCCGCTTTCCCATGATCCGGTGATAAGCTCATAGGTCAGCCACGGGAACACCGCGTCATCCGGCACGTTGGAGGTCGGATAGGCCGGGAGGAATTGAGAAAACCACGCATGGAGCGCCTTATCCTTTGTCATTTCGGCAGCTCCTTTCGTTCGGCGGTAAAAAATTTCAGCGCCTGGATTGTCGGGCCCGCCGACCGCGGCGCAGTTCGTTCTTCCGGGTTTGAGGTCACGCGGTAGGTGTTGCCGGTGGACGTGTCGCGG
>ERZ1034807.114-NODE-114-length-11975-cov-6.005117_pt1 | contig 11975 bp, 11 predicted proteins | sample MGYA00520648_ERZ1034807 | MGnify/ENA primary metagenome ERZ1034807 (study PRJEB33766, sample SAMN09781684) | gut metagenome | biome: gut microbiome | host: Homo sapiens | place: Madagascar | study: EMG produced TPA metagenomics assembly of the PRJNA485056 data set...
GTAATTAAATATTGTGCAGAGGCAGGCGTTTGACCTCCTCCATCACACGTTTTGCAGAGCCGTTGCCGCCAGCGGCAGCATACGGCACATACAGGTAATCGTTCAGGTTCTCGTATTCGTCACGGGTGATGTACCCCCGCTCGATGTACTTCATCCCCAGGTAGACGATCCGGTCGTGAGCGAGGCCCACAAGCAGCTTGGTTTTTGCGTCGTGCTTTTCCCGCCGGGTGGAAATAAAATTCCACAGTCCGGTAGAGCCGATGATTGCCACCAGCACGGTAAGCGCCATTTCGACGAGTTTGATAGGCATTTGGCCCGGTCCTCCCTTGTTTTTAATACGCCTCGATTGCGTCCTTGTCCAGAGCCACCACCAGCTGATTCCGGCGGATGAGCGGGACCGTGTTTGCGGCTACGGAGATGGGGCTGGTCAGCTCCGCCGTAAAAAAGGGCTTGCCGCCGGTTTTGGTATCAAACAGGCCCAGATAGGTAAGCTGGCCCACAGCAGCTGTGGCCTCAAAACAGAAGATGATCTCGTCGTTGGCCACCTGGCCGGACTTGCTGGTGTTGATGGTCCCGATTTGCGCCCTTGCATAGCCGGTGGATGCCGCAGGCTCGGTAAAGTTGCTTCTGTCCGCCGCCGGGGGGACGAAAGCCCTACATAAGTCGTTGCCCGGATGTTGCTGGTCAAAATCGACGTAGCCCGTTCCGGTGAAAATCCATTTGTTGCCATTTTGTTCCTCCTTTTATGCGGTGATTTCCGTGGCCTTCAGCGTCCCGGAATCATCCACAGTGACCTTAAACTTTTTTGTGGAACCCTCGGTAGAGGATGCCAGGATAAACTCCTTGTCGCCGTTTGCCACCACGCTCTGGCTCCCGTTGTCCTGTTCCGTTCCACCAAACTGAGGCCGGCCCTGGAACCAGGGGACACCGTGCCAGTCCAGCGTGTGGGCGTTGGAGCGTTTGTCATCTTCTGTTCCGTTGCCGACGATATGGGCGTACTTCCCGCTTTTATCCTCGATATTGTACTTGCCCTGCACATGGGAGGCATCACCGGATGCCTTTGTTTTGGAACCTTCTGCGTGTGATACGTTCCCGGATGCAGTTGTGTACCACCCCTCTGCATGGGACTCATACCCAGAGGCTGTTGTATAAATTCCTTCGGCATGGGAATAGTTACCAGAAGCAGTAGTATTTCTTCCTTCGGCATGGGAATAGTTACCAGAAGCAGTAGTATTTCTTCCTTCGGCATGGGCAGCGTCTGCGGATGCTTTTGAGAGCCACCCCTCGGCATGAGAATCAAAGCCCGATGCAGTTGTATTATTGCCCTCTGCATGGGAGCTGCTACCGTAAGCTCTTGTCTCCATCCCTTCGGCGTGTGCCGCATTCATTCCTGCGCTGGTCTTATAACCCTCAGCGTGTGCATTAGACGAGGACGCGATGCTCCCCTCGCCCTCTGCATGGGCCGCATTGCCGTTGGTCCTTGTCTTGTAGCCTTCGGCGTGGGAATATTTGTTCCACGCTTCCGTTTCGTATCCTTCGGCGTGAGAATAGTCACCGATGGTGCTTCCGGCCTTTCTGTTTTGGGAGAACGTTCCCGTAAAAACGGGGTCTGTTTTCCGTGCAGCGTCCTTCGTCGCATCTAAGATTTGGTCCGGGATGAACACATCCGGCAGTTTCTCCGCTTTTACACGTCTTCCGGCAATGGAGACCACAAAGGTATCCCCAGTTTTCATCCCGTCGTACAAAAACATGGCTTGGCCATTTACCCAACCGAAAAGAAAAGGGAGGTCCTTTTTTGTGGTAAGCATATACTCGCCGATAAGCGTCATTTTTTGCCCATCGTTATCCATCTGCCACGCCGTTGCTTTGTACGTTTTTCCGTTGATTGTGACATCGTAGGTTACGCCGACCGTCGGAACGGTTGACGAAAATACGATTCCGTCGGATTCAAATTCCAATTTTGCATTTTGCAGAATCACGTCCTCCGTCACGGACATGGCCGGGACCCACGCAAAGGTTTTCGCCCACGCATTCAGCCGGTCAACCTTTGCGCTCACCCCATCCACCGCCACCCGGACGGCGTTTAGGACCGTTTTAACCCATTCCATCGGCGGCCTCCGTCACAACGGGCTTGTCGTGTAGCTTACTTGCCAGGGCGGAGACGGTGTTCACGGAGGCACCGCTGGTGGAGTCGGCCCCGGGTACGGGGCCGCCGTTGGTAAAGGCGAACTGCATAAGATTTCCGGCAAGTAAATTAAGACCGCCGCCAAACAGCACAACGCCGGGCATTTCCGTTTCCAGAGACCCGCCCGATGCGAAGAAAGAGATAGCGATATAGATGCTCGCCCCGGCATAGTTGTTCGAGATGTGCTTCCCATCCATTTTCACTGTCAGGGGTGCCCCGGCTTTCACGCCTTTCAGCACATCGTCAATTTTGGACGTGATACAAAACTGACTATGCTCTTCTTCTGTGTCCATTGCCACGATCTCCGCATCCGCCGGTTCCAGCAGGTACCCTCCGGCCCCGCCGCCGACCTTGCTTTTGTCGGCCCGGTAAATCTGCCCGTCCCGTGCCACCAGCACGGTGTCCGTGTCCAGGATTTCCTCCACGGTTGCCACTTCGCCAAGTTTCTTAAAGTCCATTTTTTTGCCTCCTTACAGTACAAAAATGTTTCCGGTAGCGTCGGTATAGGCGTTTTCGCCGTCCGTCGCCGGGGTGATAACACCGCATTCCGTCAAATCCTCAACGGCCCGAAGGTCCGAGTAAGCCAGTTGGTCAGCAATCAGCTTACAGGTATCAGCCAGTTGGTTCATGGCATCACCGGCGGCTTTGGCATCCGCAGCCTCACCCGCAATGCTCAGGGTGGTGTCCGGCTTTTTTGCCAATTCGGTATCGACGGCCTCTTTCAGCGGGGCTACCCGGTCCGTCTGTGCGGTCAGCGAGGCCGTCAGAGAGGCGTAGGCAGCCTCAGTCTCCGACTTCTGAGCAGCCAGGGCTTTATCTATCGCCGCAATGTCTGCCGCACTTTTTTCCTTGGCGGCGTTCAGGTCATTCTGAACCGCCTGGATTTTTGCCTCAAGGACCCGCTGCAAATCATCATAGGACCATACCTTATCCGGTTCCGCAACGTAGTCCGGCGGCTTCGGCCTGGGCGTGACCCGCAGGGTGTAGCCAAGGAGCGTTCCGTCCACATACCGGATATAGATATTTTTATTCCCGGCTGTCTGCAGCCAGCTGGGCGGTATCAGCACTGTCCCGTCTTCCACGGCCACGGCCAGCGGCTCCGCCCCGATGCGGGCAAAGTCTACCCACACGGCCCCCGGCTCCGGGACCGCCAGATAGCGCTCCGTATCCCATTGGTACAGTCTTGGATTGCCTTTGATGTGCATTGTATCCCTCCTTATGTGAGGCCAGAGATGGCGATCCAATAACCGCCATTCAGCGGGACCATCGACAGCCGAGATGTGCTGCTTTTGTTCCCAAAAATAATCTTTTCGCTGGTCGCTGTTATCATTTTGACCGTACTGGTATCGCTGTCAGCGTCGATTGGCAGTGTCCCATATCCGGAAATAATATTGGACCCTGATTTGTAAATGATCCTTTGCGGGGCGTCACTTCGTCCAATTTTTTCCGCAAACGCCGTGCTATATCCCACAAGCATATACACGCCATCCGTGCTGACCGTCTGCGCTTTTCCAACGCCTACCACAATATCGGGGATTACTCCCAAATCGTGGTTATACTCAACAGATGTTACCATGCTGCTCATGTCGGAAAAGGTGTCTGTCCTAAATTGGGCTGCCCCGTTGCCCCCGGAGGCCAGCATCCCCAGGATTCCGGCGATATTCACGCCTTCCTTGATGTTTTCCGGGATGAGCGTCTCCGGCTTGGGGATGGTCAGCCCGGAGAGGACCTGCCCGGCGGCTGGCGTGATGGTCATGTCGCCCCCGGAAAAATCCAGGGCCACGGTCTCCGAGGCGGTCACGCCGTAGGAAAACGGCACGTTTCCGCTGCCGTCCGCCAGAGGCAGCAGCAGTGTATCCTTGCACTGGCTCGTGTCGTAGGCCCGTTCTGCGCCGCTGTAATCTCTTACCTTAATGATAGGCATCAAAATACCTCCAATCCGTTTTCCGTTTCCACCGGCGGCGTGTACGTCTGCCGGATAATAAGCCCATCCGGAGTAAGTACCGGCATATACCACAGGTCTGCCGCTGCGGTCACTTTGATTTCAGCCACGGCGTTCCCGGCGGCCTGCTGCGGGGATTTCACGGTCCCGGTGGCCTTGCTTCCGCTTTCGGATTTGCGTTCCGCCTGCGCCCGCACCGGTGGCTTTACCTGTGCCGCCGCCTGCCCCAGCATCGGGGCGTTGACCCGTTCAGGCTCTGCCGGGGCCACGCCATCCGCAACGCCAGCGGCCTTGCTTTTTACCGGGGCCAGGTAAGCGGCTTCCGCAAATGCCAGGTTTCGTGGATAGACCGTGGCCTCGGAACCTGTCCGGCTTTCTCCGGATGCCCCCGCCGCCTGAGACGGCACCGTAAGCGATGCCGCCGTACCCTTCGACTTTCCGGAGGCGGACGCTTTTACCAGGATGGATTGGCCAACACGGACCAGCCCAGAGGTAAGGCTTCGCAGGATTTTCTTTATCGGCGGCAGCCGGATTTGCCCGATAAGCCGCTCCAATGCCAGCAGCCGGTTCCCGATTTCGGCGGAATCCGCCGCCTCCTCGGCTTTGGTGAGGGTCACGTCCGGTACCCGGCTTTTCAGGATGCCCAGCCCCTCATATGTGGCATCGATGGCATTCGCCAAATCTTCGATTCCGGCCTGTGCTTTTTCGGCATTCTGGCGGTCCTTTTTGGCCATGGCCGCCAGAACTGCCGTTTCCCGCTCGACTTCCGCCGCCCATGCGTTTTTATGGGCCTGCAAGTCTGCGTCGGTGTCGGCGATACGTTGGAGCATTTCGGCTTCCAGGGCCTCATATTTTTTATCGTTGGCAGTGACGTAATCAGCAGGTTTTGGCCGGGGCCGCACCAGCAGCGTATACCCAATCAGGGTCCCGCTCTGGATGCAGATATAGATGTTTTTCGGCCCTGCCTTTTGCAGCCAAGTGTCGCTGATTTCGGCGAGGCCGTCCACGATTGCCCGCCTGTCCGGGGTTTCCCCCGGACGGTCGAAGTCTACATAGAGCGCCCCCGGCTCGTTGACAAAGAGGTCCCGATTGCGGTCCCACTGCCACAAAAAGGGATGGTCACGGATATTCATAAGGGCCTCCTTTCGTTTGTGCCCAAATTGGGCACGTCAGCCAAGCAGGGTGTTTACACGGGTCTGCACGGCATCGTAGTCATATCCGGCAGCGGTCAGCCGCTCCCGGCGTTCAGCCCCGTTGCCCCACTCGCCACGGATGACCTCACGGGCCAGGTCCTCGATGGACTTCACAGGGGTTTCGCCGGTTCCGGGGATGCGGATTTTATCTCCCACATGGATGAGGTTGGGATTTGCAATGCCGTTGTAAGCCGCCAGGGCCTGATAGGTCGTGCCGTACTCCTTGGCAATACCGCTGAGGGTGTCCCCGTATTTCACGACGTACACGGTCTCACTGGGGGCCTCCGGTGGCATATCCGGCACTTCCGGCTCTGTGGCCAGGTAGTCCTTGTAGCACCAGTCGCAGTCAACGTTTCCGTTTACGCCGTCCACGCTGCCCCTGCTGGTGTACTGCCAGATGCCGTAGTCCTTGGCATACTCGCACTCAGTGTAATACTGGGCCACCCAGCGCTCCTTGGTATCATACCAGGGGTCGGTGAGGTAGTTGTCCCACCAGTACAGGTTTGCGTAGATGCCTGCCTTGTAACCGGCTGCCTCGATGATCTCGCACCAGGCCTTCACCTGGGCCAGAATCTGTTCCTTGCTCACGGAGAGGGTGATCTCGTCCTCCAGGTCCAGATATACCGGGTACTGGGGCTTCCGGCCCTTGAGCATCCGGAGGACGTGCGCCGCCTCGCTCTTGGCCTTTCCCATGGTGTTGGCGTAGCTGTACAGCCACACGCCGTAGGGGATGCCCAGGCGTTCGCACTCGCTGGCGTTCCGCTCAAAGCAAGCGTCATCCTGATCGGTCAAATCCATGCCGTAGCCGCATTTCAGCAGCGCAAATTTCACGCCTGCGGCCTTGGCCTTCGCCCAATCGATGTCACCCTGCCAATCCGATACGTCGATTCCAAAGATTCTGTCCATATTGTTTTACCTCCTTAAAGTTTGTTATTCTGTACGTTTCCACATATATACGGCCAAATATGGTGGCATATTGTTGTGAGCGTTCCCGCCTCCGGTAGCAAAAATTGTAGAACTATCGGAGTAGCCCTGTGCTTTATTGGCAAAGCTGCCGATGGTTGTCCGGTTTTGTCCGTAGCTGTCCGTACCGCCGTTAATTGCGGCGTAGTGGTTATGACTGGGCATTTCGTCCTTTGTCAGCGTGTGGGTGGCTTCGCCGCCGGTCGCCCCGGCAGAATAACTATCCCCAGCCGCCAGCAAAAACCGGTCTTTCAGCCGCTCCCAGGTTCCGCCGAACAGGGTCTTCGGGTCCGTAGAGGATAGGGACATATAGATGCTTCCCACCGGGTAAACCTTACTCAGGATGTTTTCACCGTTCAGCCGCAGCGGGACGTTCAGTTGAAAAAACTCTTTCGTCCAATAGAAGGACGGCACACCGGCCATTATCTGGGCGGTATTTGTCGCCGTGAACAGTTTGTCCTCTGCCTGTACCGGGATGCTGAACGCCTGACGGTAGTCCAGATCAGGCACGGTAATACTCGCCGTGTAGGTGTTCTTTCCCGTGTCGATGGTAGGCGTTACCGCCACCCAGTCCCCGGAGGGATTCTGATATTTCAGAGTCAGGGTGTTGTCCGCTGCCCCGAAGTTCCCAGCGAAATACTGACCTGCAATCTCAATTTGCGCCTCGTTGGAGGACGGCACGGGCCGGTTTGCCCGAAGGATGTTACAGGTCAGCTGGACATAGGGGACCAGCGTCTTTTCAATGGTCTGGGAGGTGCTGTATCCCCGGCTGTCCGTGGCCGTGACCGTCACCTTGTTGGTCTCCACGTTGGCGATGGAGTAGGATGTGGCGTTCAGCGGGACCTCCCTACCGGCTACCGTGATACGCTTCATGCTGGCGCTGTTCCGGGCTGCAACGCTCAGGCTTCCGGATGCCGTGGAGGCATACCGCACCAGAGCGTCAGCATTGCCCGTCAGTGCAAGGGTTTTGTCGTTGGTATCCTGGCAGGTGGCGCTTACGGTCGGCGCACAGAGAGCCGCAGCGGCCGTCGCCGTGAACGTTGTGGTCTCCGGGTCAAAGTAGTGGTCCTTATCCGTGTGGGTCCACAGGGTCAGCGTCACCTTTCCGGTGGCCGCATTGGGTATCTGGGCGTAAAAGCTATCTGGCAGCCGGAACGGAACCGTGCGCTGCATAAAGGTGACGTAGCTGCTGGATGGGTTGCCGTTGCCGTCCAGGTAAAAACTAAGGCTCCCGAATGTTACCAGCAGGCCGTGGGAAAAGGCGCTGCTCTTGGCGTTTATATAGATGGAGCTGACGCTGCCGATATTGGCATCCGTGGCAGACACCGTGGATGCTCTTGGGATGGTAGGCAGCGTGATGGTCTGGTCGCCGGAAATGGTGCCAATATACGTCCCGCCGTAGTTGATGTTCAGGCGGTAGCTGGCCCCGATCTTCCCGGACCAGGTGCCGTCCGCATTATGTGGTACGGTAAACTTGTGGGACCCCAGGGAGACGGTCCCGCCGCCGCTGGAATAGATGTCCGGGCCGGTCCATTTGTATGTTTGGCTCCCGATGGTAAGGGCGCAGTCATCCGTACCGGCTCCCACGGAAAGCCCCGCATGGTGCAGGGACAGGGACATAGATACGGGGGTCGTATTGGCCACAACATCGTACTGGCCCACAGTATAGGTTACAATGAGGTACAGGCTGGACACGCCGGACGAAATATTAAAAGATGGCATATCTTACCCTCCCCTCAAATGTAGAAGCAGGCGGTGCCCGCTGCGCCGTCATCGTCTGTGTAGTCCTCAAACCGGGCGTGGGATCCGATGATGAGGTAGTTCCGCACGGTCATATCCGTGCCGATCACGCCGTCTTTATTGGCCTGGAGCATGGTCTCATTGCCACGCATGACGTACATACCGGTTTCATCCAGCCGGTTTTCCATTTCTGAGCCGGACCGCTGGATATGGACGTAGGATTCGTCGATGGTCAGGCCGAAGGAGGTCGTCACCTTGTCCACGCCGTTCTCCACGATGGAGGTCACGGTGGCGCTGATCTCTTTTGAGGTCTGCTGCAACTGCGTGATTGCATTGCCCTGGTCAGCAACGGATGTAGCGATTCTTTCGGCTGTCTGTTCAATTTCGGAGATATTGCCTTCCAGGTCCTTTGCCGTCGCTTTCAGGCCGTCAATGGACTTTTTTAGGAGATAATACCGGCCCTGCGGGTTCTGGTACTTCTCGGAGGACACGGCCGCTTTATCGGAATAATTCTGGTCTCCTGTGCTGGAAACCTGTGTCCCGGAGGAATCTGTGTAGACGGACATGACGTAGACCGTCAATTCCCCTGTCTGCACGGTGTTAATTTTGATAATGTCCCCGGCATTCACCGCACAGGTCGGGAACAGCTTGCATTCTGCCGGGGTATAGGATATATCCTTTACCTTCGCATAGAGGTCCTGGGCGATTGCTTCCAGCGTGGGCGTATCAAGCATGGATAGCATCAGGTTTCCGGATATTGCAAATACGTTTCCGTCTGCATCCGCCGGGTAAATAACGCCAACGTCATCATCCGCCTGCTTCAGCTGAACCCGCTGAATAACGTCCGTCTGATACTGCTTGCAAGACAAACTGTCCTGCATATACTGTATCGTTCCGGTGGCCTTGGAATCGCTTATGACGGTCTCCGTGGCTTCGTACCAGGCAAATTCAATCCCGCCGGTAGAAGTGCTTCGGCAGAAGCATCCGGCAATCTGAGCGGCCCAGGAAACGATTTGCCGGGCTGTAATGCCATCGGAATAAAAGGCAGGGACCTGTAAATCTTCGTGCGAAAACGTTCCTGGCTTTCCTGTAATTCCCGCCAGGTCGCAAACGGCATCCACGATGGCCCGAAGGCTCATCGGGAAATTATCCTGATTCTCCATGAGCCAGGGGGACGCATCCACGCCCAGCTTGGCGATGCTGTCATAGGCGGTAAACCGAATGGACACTTTGGAGGCTACGGTCGGGGCCTCGGCATAAAACACACCGACTTTTGTTTCCGTATTGCCGTCCACCTTGTAATATTCCAGGGCCTCCCCGGTGACAATTCCCTTTTCAGGGTTCCGGATTTGCACGTCCACGGAATCCGCTGTCGTATCGCCGACGGTCAGGTTCGTGGAGCTGTTTACCCCGGAGGTCCACTTGCAGGAGATGATAGAGGCGGAATCAATCACCGTTCCGTCGCTTCTCACAAACTTATTTGACAGCACTGATTCCGCCTCCTTTTACTTTTCAATGACGTTGATACTCACGTCGGTGTAGATTGTGTTCCCCAAAGCGTAGGAGTACATGGTGTAGGAGCAGTTCGAGGAATACGCCTCCATCGTGTACTTTTTGCCACGGTCCAGGAACGTGAACTGATATTCTTTGCCCTGCATCAGGTCAACAATATAGTTCAGTTCAGCCTCGGTCATTGCCTTCCATTTCAGGCCGACTTTCCGAACGTCCCGGCGCACCCAGTCGATATGGATAACGCCGTCTTCGGTTCGTCCGCTGCTGGAACCGGCAATGTTTTCATGTTGGATGGACACCCCGCCGCTGGGTTCGTAGATGGGCTTGTCGCCCACCATCCAGCGGTTCTGCGGGTCAAATTTGTTGATAGTCAATCCGCATCACCTCCGGTCAAAATTCCAGAAGGGGGTTTGCACCGGTACGAACGGTTTCGCCACGGGCATAATCCACCACAAACTCAAACAGGTTCTTTCCGTTGACGTTGGCGGACACCACTTGCGCCTGACCGCCGTTCTGGTTGTTCCCGCCGCCGGTAGCCGCAACAACAGCTTCGTAGACACCAGTTTTGACGGCTTCAACGATCTGGTCGTTGTTGGCAACGGCTGTTCTGCGTCCGATGGAGCCGACCATTTCCGGGACACCGTTTTCACGGGCAAGGAAGAACTGGCCGGGGTCCGGGAAACCGCCGGAAGCGTAGGCACTGAACGACATTCTGGCTGTGCCGCCGGATGTACTCATGGTCCCCTTCAGGGACGGGTAGGTAGCGTTCTTGATGGCCTGAGAGATGCCGTTCGCCAGGGACTGGCCGAAGGAATAGCCGGTGGAATATCCGGTGCTGTTGTCAAACAGGGATGTTACGGAATCTGTAACAATCTTCGACACATAGGCCGTCTTATTCTTGACCCCTTCTGCGATACCCTCCATCATGTACTTGCCGTCTTCCGCAAAAAGCTTTGACGGGGAGTGAATCTTCGCAGCGTCTCGGACGGCAGAGTCCATACTTAAAATTGCATTTCGGGCTGCCCACGTACCGATTTTCAAATTGTCCGTAATTCCTGCGCCTAGCCCGGAAATAATCTGCTTACCGGAATCCTTTGCATTTGCTTCGCCGGTTTTCCCGGTTTCTTTAAGCACTCGCTGGATTTCCGTTCCCAAATCAGATTTGAAAACGCTGTTTGCAGAGCCGAAAGCACCTTGCGGGTTATTGATTATTCTTGTGTCAAACAAACCGTTCAGGATATTCGTCATAGCGTCACCGGCCCATGCTGTTCCGCCAGTCCCGATTTCGTTCATGCTTTCCTGAATCTTTTTGTTGATAGGGTTGACGATATTCGTCTGATAATCATTTAACGCTCTGCTTGTGTAGTTTGCCGCCGTAGAACCGTTAAAAGCCTTTTCCAAGAAGTTCATCTTTTCCCACTTTTTAGCGGTTTCGTCGTTGACTTTCTGTGTTTTCTCCAAGATGTCACGCTGAACATCGTCAAACAGGGTGTTTACTTGGGCATTGATTTCTTCCAGCTTCGTCTGCCGGTCGGAATCTGCGATTTTGATTACGGAATCAAGAAGTATCTTGCCGGATTCGCTCATAAGAGGGCTGTCCCGCATGGTTTCAAAAGCCTGAATAAGCGCGTTCGCAGATTCATTCACGGAATTCTTTGCCTCTTTTGCGGAACTTGTAATTTGAGCGAAGAAGTCGTCCTTCTTTTCCTTGTCCTCCCAATCGATGTCACGCATAGTGGTTTTAAGGTCGTCGAAAATCCCCACCGTATCTGTTGTTGCGCCGGAAACCTCCATCATCTGTTTCGTAATTTCCTTAAAGCGGTTGGTGTACTCATCGCTGGTGATTGCCCCGTCTTTGAACTGCTGATCGATTTCGTCCAGCTCTTTTTGCAGAGAATCCAGCGTGCCCTCCGTATCGCCCTTGATTTGACGGATAAGCTCCATAATCTGGGGAACGGCATATCCGGCCTTTTCCAGGGCATCACCGAAGGAATCGCCCAATGCAAGGGTAATGGTGTCATACGCCGTGTCCATCTTGGTCTTGGTATCATCCGCAAGCTGGCTGATCAGGCTCTTAATTTCCGGAATCTTTTCCTCAGCAGTTGTTGCTCCAATTTCGATTGCATGGGCAATCAGGCTCAGGCTTGAGGTTGTCTTGTCAATCGACACTGTCATATCATCCATTGTCTTTTTGTTCTCGATGAATGGCTGCTTCGACTCCGTTATCGTATCCATAAGATTTACGAATTGGTCCGTAATATCGCTGATTTTCGCTCCGGCACCGGAATAAAATGCGTCGTTGACCATATTGTCAAGCATCTTGTTTTGGGCGCTGACCACACCAGCAATAGCACCCGCAAGCGCTGTTGCCGCAGCAACGGCCAGACCGGCAGGACCAAGCGCAACGTACATGGCAGCGGCAGCGGCTCCGGCTGCAACG